>Ga0310690_10000773_pt1 | contig 63525 bp, 47 predicted proteins | sample AusTroGonzalo_MG_2_FD_207661 | JGI IMG/M metagenome (GOLD analysis project Ga0310690, IMG submission 207661) | Bovine rumen microbial communities from tropical cattle in Woodstock, Queensland, Australia - Gonzalo_04 (v2) (version 2) | ecosystem: Host-associated > Mammals > Digestive system >... | reverse complement strand
CAAGGGCGTGGTTTCTTGCCCGAAGGTCTGGTTGTGGAGTTCGTAGCCGTTGGAACCGAAATTCTGGTTGTTGAGGTTGTAGCCCCCTGTTGCGCCACGGTTCATCATGCTGACATTGTCGACATTTTCGGCCTTGTCGCCACGATAAAATATGCCGCCACCCTTTTGGGCACTCACGCCCATCGGCAATAGCAGCACGGCCGATAACGCCAGCGTCAGTAGCAAGGTTTTCTTGTTAAATTTGTTCATTGTTAGTAGCTATTCAATATTAACTTCAATTGTCTTTACGGTTATTCCTCATCGTGCTTATCGCACACAAGGCGAACGGCACGACCGTTCGCACGATCGCCCCTGGTCACCCAAACATTATCAGTAGAATTAAAACCGAAAAAATATGCCGTCGTCCCATCATTACCTGTGTTGGATAAATAATATGCTCCATTTGCAACATACGAACTCGAAACACCGTGACGAGTTCCTCCTGTGTAGGGCAAGAAAACAACCCCCTTGGGCTCAAGAAGAGAGGCCCAAACTTGGGCACTGATAGTGTTGCTGTCGTAAGTGCCACCATTAGCATCATTTATTGTGTAAAAGGATGACGACCAGTTATCTGGCAACAAAATGATACCATTCACACCATTAACCGTTCCTTTTGCCCATCTGATGCCAGATGCGGTCGCACGGGTGTTCAATATATATCCCATTTCAGAAGTAGTCAGTGTGCGCCAGCCGCTGTTTGCCTTGTTGCCGCCGTTGCTGATGGCGTTGTAGCCCCAATCGGCTGTACCATCCGAGTCATAAAGATTATTCCATAGACTGCTATAGGCCCAGTAATAAGTTGATTCTCCGCTTGTGCTCCAGGGTGCGTAGCAACGTCCATTGTGGTTATAGCCACTCGTGCCCCAGCCAAAGAGGTCAATCCAACCTGTATAGGAAGATGATATGTGGGCATTGTCACACTGCACTCCACCTTCAAACACATTACCATCTGATGCAAAACCAACGTAATCAATTTGGCGCTCGGCAAAACGCCAAGTGTTGGTCGAGGCTTGGTATTGCAAATTACCCTGTGAGAAATAAACCTGTTTGTCTGCACTTACCGAGAAAAGACCATTAATAGCACCTTCGGGGCAGGTTGCCGTCATGGAAATGCCCACGCCCGAGTTGTAATACATATTGTTGGTTATGGCACTAGGCAGTGTCATTTCGTCAATCGCTGCTTCAAATCCACTGACCGACACAGTCAAAGCCGAAAGCGAGGATTGTTCCAGCAGGATGGCCCATTTGTCGCTATCGTTTTGCGAAAAGAGCATAATGCCGCCCGTAGCCGTAGTCGGGGTGATGGCATTGTTGATAAAGTCGATGGTGGCCGAAGTCTTCAGGCCTAAAACGGTGACGGGATGCGTGGTTGCCTCTGAAAGGACAAATTTCACCAGACCACACTTGTTTTCAAGCATACACGAATAGGTGGCTGTGCCATCGGTGTAGAGTTGGGAGGAACGTCCGTATGACAACACGGGTAACTTGTCGTTTTGATTGCTGATATTTACGTTGAAAGAGTCGGTTGTTCCTTCCTCCAAATCACCAGTTTCAAGTCCGCCTACAAAGTAAAAATGCAGATAGTCAGTGGTGCTGGGCGAGTAGATGTCGCCGCTGAAAGTACCGTCTTGGTATTCCAAGGTGCCGATGTACTTGTTATTGTTGCCGACATAAATCTTGTCGCCGTTGCTATAAAGTACAGCTCCCGTATTGGGGTAAACGACATGCTTGTCGCTGCCACCTACCTTCATAGTGATGTGAACCCATTTGCTGTCTGCGTTAGGCGTCTCCTGTTTTTTGCATTGCGCCATGCCGAAAAGCAAGGCCGCTGCAAGGATGATGATGCTAAATCTTTTCATGATTCCTATTTTTTATTGTTGTTTTTCCGTTTTTTGAGTGCATAGCCCGCGCCTGCCGCCACGAGGATGAGGAGTCCGCCGCCCAAGGGCGTGGTTTCTTGCCCGAAGGTCTGGTTGTGGAGTTCGTAGCCGTTGGAACCGAAATTCTGGTTGTTGAGGTTGTAGCCTCCTGTTGCGCCACGGTTCATCAGGCTGACATTGTCGGTGTTTTCGGCCTTGTCGCCACGATAAAATATGCCGCCACCCTTTTGGGCACTCACGCCCATCGGCAATAGCAGCACGGCAGATAACGCCAGCGTCAGTAGCAAGGTTTTTTCTTTTAGTTTGTTCATTGTAGTTATGGATTGTTGTTGTTTGTTTCCGCAAATAGGGCCTTCCGAAAAAGAGGTGTAAAAGTATCATACTTCTGCGAAATAATCAGTTGCAGGACAAGCAAAACGACTGACAATTCAAGATTTGTCAGTCGTTTTTCCGATTTTGTCAGTCGAAAAAGGTTAGTCCATGGGTTTTTGCTGTGCCGCCCATTCTTTCGGCGACATTCCTGTGGCTTCCTTGAAGACGCGGAAGAAGGTGCGCTCGTTGGCGAAGCCCGACTTCAAGGCCACGGTGGAGATTTTCATGTCGGGCATTTGTAGGAGCAAATTCTTGGCGTGACGTAGGCGGTAGTCGTTGATCCACTGGTTGAAGGAGCACCCTTGCGCATTGATGCACGCAGAGACCGCTTTGTGGTGGACGGCGAGGGCATCGGCCACATCGGTGAGTTTCAGGTTGGGGTTCAGGTAAAGACGCTCCGTTTCCATCAACTCGGTGATGCGAGCCAACAATTCGTTTGAGGCGCTGTCGGGTTGAGGCGCTGTCGTTTCCTCATCGGGGACAGACTCGAAGGCGGGTTTGTCATTGCGAGCGCAACGAAGCAATCCATTATCATTGGTTGTGGATTGCTTCGTCGTTCCTCCTCGCAATGACGCAAAGCGGCGTAGAGCCAATGCACAAGCACCAAGCAACAACGCACCGCTGATGATCCACCAAACGGCTTTGTTGGGATGCGTGTCGTCCGTCGCCACCGCTGTTGCAGGCTTGGAACCACTCACGGGCAACAACCACACCGAGGCAAAGGGCGTGAAATTGTCGTGGGCCAGGCCGCCGGTGATGATGAGGTCGCCGCCGGGCGTCAGTATGGGTGTGGTGAAGCCGAAGTCCTCCAACGGGTCTGTATAATATAAGGTGAGCGGAGCCGGCTGCCGGTCATACTCCGCAGCCACCACATAGACCCGCCCCGTGGTATCGTGTCCCACCAAATAGGTTCGGTGGTTTTGAGGGTCGGCAACGGTGGGACGATAATACTCTATGGATCCCCACTTCGACTGGGTTGGAACGGGACATTCGGTGGGCAGTAGCGCGAAGGCGGTGTCATGCACGTGGATGAAAGCCACCTCGCCGTTGGTGTGATACGCTGCAACGATATAAGAGTAGTCGTCCTTGGCTTTGTCGCCGATGAAAGCCGATTCAAAATGGCTGTTTCCGTCGTAGAACATGGGCATCCATTCGCTCAACAGCGGCTCGCGGAAAGGCTCACCCTTCAGGCGCTCCACCGTGTCGCAAGGCTGGAATCCATCATTCCTCCACACCGATCCGAATACGATGGCATCATCAGAAGCCACAGGCAACAAATAGGGTGAGAAACGCAGCGGGGCGATATCCTTGACATGGTGGAAGTATTTCTGCCCGTCAAAGATTTCGAAGGCATCGTGGCCTTGGTGGTTGCCCGCGATGACTACCTGTCCGTTGTTCAACTCCACCCCCTGCGCGAAGGCCCGTTTGCGGTCGAGGTTGCCAAATCCATTGAAGGTATGCGACTCGGGGTAGTACATCTCCGCTCCATAGGTCTGGCCGACGCCCAAGTCTTTCTCGTGTCCGCCAGCGATGAGCACCCGTTGCCCTTCGTCCATCACCACCGCTATCCCGTTGTCGTGCATATATACCGTATTCATCAAATGCCACGCGCCCTCGCTGTAATACTCGGCCGTACGGGTCATCACAAAACCCGAGGTGTGGCCGCCGACCACGGTCAGTTCGCCATTAGCATAGAACACGCTATGGCTGGCACGCGGCATGTTCATGTCGGGAAGGCGCACGGCATCCATCTTTTTCTGCACAAAACTAGTGTCGGCCATGGGCTGTCCCATGAGCGCGGACACTGAGGTCAGCAGAAAAGACAGGACAAGGTATTTTGGAAGCGTCTTCAAGAAGATGGCGTATTATGGGTGTTTAATTTTTCGTCAGTTTCTGGAAAGCCTCTTCAATGCTCAAGTCCTCTTTCTGTAAGGTTTTGATGATGAGGCTTAGTTTCCCAAGTTATTATGGGCTATTTGTTTGTTGGCCTTTCAGGCCGCTTTTTTATTGGATAATGATCTTCTGGATCCTCACCTTGTCGTCTTGGATGAGACACAATACATATACGCCAGGGGTCATTCCCGCTGTTGAGATGCAATGTTTTGCGTCTCCTGAAACCAGGATGCGTCCCAATTGGTCGATCACCTGTAGAGACGCATCGCATGCATCCGCTGTAAGGATAATCTTACCGTTATGGATGAAAGCAAAGGTTTCATTGTCGTCATTTGCGTCCTCGCAAATGGAAGAAACGAACACCAGTTTGAAGCGGCTCTCGTAGTCCGTCACCTTGGCACTGAAGGTGTAGCTCGGCTCGGCCAGCAGGTCGATGTCGTCACCCGTGAGGTTGTCGATGAGGTGGAGGTAGTTCATTTCCACATTCTCAGCGTTGACAGTGAGAGTGTAGGTGCCGTTTTCCTTGGCCTTGAAGTTGAAAGGCATTTCGTCTTGGGCTTGTGCGCTTACGATGGCGAATTCCTTGCCATTTTGAGGAATGTAGATGTTGGCATTTTGGGTGCCGAAGTAGAACTTCTCCAGTTGGCAATCCTCGTTGAAGCTAACGATGGCGTTGTCAAGGGGGTCGGTGCTGCTACCGTCACGGACGATTACCTGTTGAGCCACGGTAATGTTCATCCCACCGTTGCTCGATTGGCTCTGGGCGGGCGCATCGGTGAAGAGGGCATTCTGACCATCTGCGTAATCCACCACTACGCTCGTGCAGGGCGCAATGGCGGCGTTGTCAGATACCGCTTCAACGGCAGTACGTGTAGCATTCATCCTATAATAAGGCCTGTTGACATAAGCATAGAAGGTGTAGGGATTGCCCACAAGGTTGAAGCCTTCGGTGAGAGTAATGCTATAGGTGGCATCGTATGGCTTGATGGCACCAGTAAACGAAAGGGTGACATCGTTGCTGTTAGCGTAGAGGTAACCTTGACCGTTGATAAGAGATGTGAAGTCGCTGTGTTCCGAATTCTTGTAGTTCTCCCAAATGGTAGTGGCTGGGTCAAGCCTATAGAGGTCGTAGGTGTTTGCAATCATGCTGCCTGTGGGTGTGTAGCCGTCCGTAATGGGCGAAGTTATGAAATACCAGCCGTTGGTAAGTTCCTCGTCTTGATTTTGGCTTACCGTGTAGGCCTTGATGTTTTTCTTCACCGTCACAATAGGATTGTTGTTGCAGATGAGCTGAGCAGTATCGACAACGGTGAGGCTACCTCCATCAATAGTGATATTGTTCGCTCGGGCAGTGTATTTTTTAGGAACCGTGCAGGCGGCGTTGATGGTAACATTGCGAGCTGCTGCGGGTACAGCAGGAGACCAGTTGGCTGCATTGTTCCAATTGCCGTTGGTTGTGAAGACATAGTTTTCACTGTAATCCGTGAAAGTAAAGGTGTCATTGGATGTTGCACCATTGACTCTGACCACATCACCCGGATTGAAATTCCTTGCTGTGAATGTTGCAATGTTGTCTGTAACTGTAACAGTTTCAACAAATACACCGTTTACATAAAGGCTCAATTCGCTGCCGTCGTTTGTATAACACTTTATTACCCTGTCTGTCAACTTTTCATAATCCTTTCCGCAGATGTGTACGAATTTGTCTGTTTGATTCCACCAAGCCTTGTAAAGATAAAATGGATCCTTCTTTGTCCTGTGGTCTCTCTCAACAAGCCCCTTGTTGTTCAATCTCTTGAGTTCATTATTGTCAAATACAGTCTCTCCATCCAAACAGACCTTATAACCTTCCTGTCTGTTGGATACGGCAATGTCAAAGAGTTGCCATTGTGATGTGAACAACAACTCTGGTTTGTCCTTGATTGCTGCAATGTGTCCTTCATGCAACCACATTTGATACTCAATATCGTGTCTTGGGTTGTTTCCTCTTGTTGTTGTTGTCAGGAAGTTATCAGAGTGGCAACTTTGTGTACCACCACAACCATATTCCGAGAATGCCAATGGTTTTCTTATGCGGGTAAGGGTGTTGTTCAAACGTGTTTTTAGACGATTTGTAGGGTTGTTTGAATTCTGGTCGATATACCATCCTGCATAGATATTGCAACCGAACCAATCAGCATTCGGGTCATTATAATATCCACTTGGGTTATCAACACTGTGGGACATCACATAACCTACCAAACGGGATGAATCAAGATTCTTGATTAAGGATATGTATCCATTGATCTTTTCCTTTACAAAATTCTTGTCATTTGTTGTTGTTTCATTACTCAATCCCCAGAACACTATACAAGGGTGATTGTAATGCTGGTTAACCATATCTTTATACTGTCCTTCAAGGTGAGTATAGTAATCACTTGGAAGAGTGGAATTACCATTGTTTACCCAAGGCACCTCTGTCTGTACTATGATGCCCATCTTGTCACAGTGATCATACACCTCTTTTGGATGCGGGTAGTGCGCGAGACGGACGAAATTGCATCCAAGTTCTTTCAAGAGTTCAAAGTCGTTGTCAATATCTTCCGCTGTAAGTGCATTTGCCTTTCCTTCCAAATCATGGTGCATACAGACACCTCTCAAAAGATAAGGCGAACCATTGAGATAGAAACGTGAGTTTGCAGGGGTTTCATTATCGACACGATATTCAAAGAATCTGAGACCGTATCCTCTCTTGAATGTATGATATACTACGCCGTCTTTTGCAATGGTGAGAGTCACATCATAGAGATATGGATCCAATATGCCATTCCAGAGATGTGGATCGGTGATGGTTTTCGTGAATGTGATTTCTTCACCTGTACTTGTCTGGGTGTTGGAATAATCACAGTTTTCACCTTTTATGGAACATGTGAGTGACGCACCTGTCGGAACCTTTGTCTTTACTGTTATGGTTGCAGATGCCGCTGTCACTGTTGATGTGATATGGAATCCGTCATAACCGTAAACAGTATCTGGAACAACAGGTGATGAAATGAGTTTTACCTCACCAAGTGTGGCGTTGAAGTTGAAGTCACCGGCGCAAGGTGCAAGTTTGTTTCCCTCATTATTCTTTATTGCCACCTTGATATTGTTAGTTCCAACGTGCACATAATCGGTTATATCCACAAAGAACGCATTATAACCGCCCCAGTGTTTTTTAACCAATGTGTTATCCACATATACCGTAGCTGATTGGTCGGCATGTTGGAACCAAAGATAGGTGGGTTGTAATGCTTTTAACTTGACATCTGTTGTGAAGTTGAATGTTCCCGTTGCATAACTTGATGAATGACCATCAATGGCATTTACAGAATAAGGGACTTCCACCTCATTGTTATTATAGGTCCAAGTCCTGAGGAGTCGTGTCGCTTCATCGGCGGCTCCCTTTACAAGATATACCGGGAAATAATATGATTCCTTGTCTTTGTTTTCACCTGATGATACGTATCCTGTTGATGAATTGTTTTCCGTGGAACTCCAATAGTATTGTCCATTGCCCCAACTGCCATTATAGTAACCACTACCAGGTAAAAACACACAACCTTGCTCCAAGTATTCGTCCAATTGTTCTTCTGTAATACCCGTATTGGAGGTAGTGTTATCTATATTGGATAGTGCAACACCGGTGATTGTTTCTCCGTCAGGGAAGATGAGCAATCCTGAGACATCTGCAAGTTGTATCATTGCATAATGCTGATTGGAAGCACCGTTTACAGTTGAACCGCTACGGGTTGTTCCCAAGATGGAAGCCCATTCTGTATTTGTAGGAACTCTCCAACCATCAAGTGGATCAAGGACTTTTTCGATGTCGCCATCGGTTGTTGAGAACACTGATGATTCATACAACTGTCCAAGTTCAATGAAATTGAAATAGGTACTACCGACAGTCTTTCCATAAATTGAATTGTATGAATCATAGTTCCAACTATCCTTTATTTCATATCCATTGCTGCCATAGTAAAGTGGGCCAGGAGTTATCTCCATTCCTGCAAAATGATAGGGTTTGATCGCTATACAGGTTTCACTTACTATATGACTCGATAATTCATCCTTTACTGCGTATGCCTCAACCACTGTGTTTTCATGGATTGCAATAGGTGCTGAATATGAAGAATAATTTCCTGTTTGACCTAATCTGTAATAGATATCTGCACCATAGGTGTCACAGGTAATCGTTATGAAATCACCATCACAGGTGATGACTGGATCATCGGGTGGGGCAAGATAGTTGTTTGAAACCCATCCAGATGGAATACCTGATGCACCAGTAGTCCAGGTTGTATTTTCATCCTTTACAAAGGTTCCGGTTTGTGAAACACCGTTTACCCAGTTTTGCAAACAGTTGGTTGCCGACTTTGTTGTTGCAAGGCATTTGATGTAACTGAGGCTGGTACAATTTGTGAACATATATCCATAACTGTAGTTTGCCAGTGTTGGGGCAAGAAGTTCTGGGGCAGATGTGATGGCACACTCTTCAAACATATAATAATAACAATATGCACCTAATGTCGTTGCAGGAAGAGCAGGTGCCACCTCCAATGCTGTACACTTGCTGAACATAGCCCGGTAACAACATTCTGTCATTGTGGTTGCTGGAAGAATAAGATTCTCTGCCGATATACACTTTGACTGTTTGAAGAACTGGCAGAATGTCCAAGTCCCAGGGAGTGTGGTCACACTGGCAAAGTTATCTCCGGCAGTCATACTCATTATATTACCAGAAATGTTGAATGTTGCTGTACCATCTGCGAATCCTGAATAATTAGACTTGTTTCCCTCACAGTATCTTGTATTTGACCCCTTAAATCTGACAACATCACCCTGTTGAACAGATATGGTTGCACTTGATGATGATGTGATTTCTGTCCATGCACCCTCATTGATACTATATAAGATGGTCTTTGTTGCATCTGAACCATTTGATTTCCATTTGAGTGTCCCTCCTGAAAGGATATCAAAGGTGAGATAATCCTGTGAGTAATCGTGGCTCTGAGCGATAGGCAATATTGCCACTTGGGAATTATGATAGCCTGAATGAGTGGCGATGGCTTTCACGGTGCTACCCAAAGTCACCTCAAAAGAGCCACTATACTGCGTTGTTCCAGCTTGACCGGGATCGGGAGTGCTGCCGTTGGTGGTGTAATACATGGTGGCTCCAGCATCATCGCACGAGAGCGTAACCTGTAAGTTGCCATTGTCGAAGCTGAAGGTAGGCATGTGGCAGTTCAACGTAATGGTCTGCTGTCCCATTTCGGAATTGATCCAGCCTTCTTTCACGGCAAGGGCTTTGAGAGGATGGCTCGACTGCGCGTAAGGGAACTCGAATGGAGAATTATATGGATTGACACCAACGGAAGGCGTGCTTTCAGTACCAATGGAATAATAAATGGAGGCACCCGCCGTACTGGTAATGGTGACCTTATTGGTGTTAGTGTTGAGGGAGAAATTTGGTGTGGCTACCTTTTGGAGGTTGTATGTGGTCACTTCGGATGAGAAAACAGAATTCACAGCAATGGCCTTAATGGTGCAAGGCGAGGTGCATGAAAAAGCAGCAGTAAACGGAGTTGAGTTAGCATCCGGGGTTGTCTCGTCCAAAGTGTAATAAATGCTGGCACCAGCGGTTCCACATGTGATATTAATCTTTTGGTTAACATTATCGAATGTTATTACTGGGGCTTCTACAGCGACCGGGACATAATTTGTCTCCACAAAAAGCCAGTGAGCGTAATTATTGTCTGTTCCTCTGTCATTGTAGATACCGATTTTCATATCGTTGCTAAGGGAGTTGTCATAGTTGTTTGAAGGGCTTAAGCTGGCATTTTGGTTATAATAATAGCTTATTTCCAACTTAGGCATGATGGAATAGGCACTATAAGTTGTTCCGATGGCATTCAACACCATGAATTGGAATCTATTTTCAGTTTCTCCCGTTTCAGTCCCATCATGCTCATAAAGCTGCAACGAACTGGTTTGCGAACTTCCGTTTGCTGTTCCAGTAAACTTCAAGTATTTTCCAGTAACGGCATTCACAATGTAATAGTACTTGAGGTTTGGAATGGTGTTGTCCGAATCAGCTTCCATAAAATACCATATTCTTTTGCTGTTGTCAACATTAGAAACGGTAGCGTATGGGTCCGAAGCATCATCGATGGACAAGTAAAATGCGGCTCCTTTTGTAGTGGCATTGTGAATATTGTAGTAATGCTTTTCTTCGTTGGTAGAGTTGGTAAAAGGATGAGCCCATGTCACAGAATTTTCTGCCACGATATTCCATTTGGAGTTTGCGTCTGGGGAACCGCCATAGTTGCTGGATTTGAGGTATCTGTCATAGGGAACATTACCGCTTTTTTTGTTTACCCAATAATTACCATTTCCGCTCTTGGGGTATAGAATCCATTCGCCTTCGCTGCCGCCTATGGAAAATTTATAGGCATCTCCTCCAGAACCAAAACTTGCAATCTTTATTGTATTATCATTTCCAATTGTTCCATCAAGCTTAAGATAATAACCAGTATTATGGTTGACAATATAGTAATATTGGGTGTTACTTTCAATTCCAGCATCCATAAAATACCATAATGCTTTCAAGTTGGGCATATTGGTAGTGGATACGTTCGAATTGTTTGTGTGAGGAATAGCATAAAATCCTGTGGCTCCATTGGATTCAATCCAATAGAGCGTTTCAGTATGATTGGTAACATCATCTGGTGTAGTCAAGGTGAATGGGTGCTGCGCCTTAGCTGGCATTGTCCAGGTCATCATCAGGACCATCAAAGTGGCGCATCTTAATAATCTATACAAATTATTCATTGTCAATGAATTATTTAAAAAAACTAAAATAAAATTTCAAAATTATCCTTTCGTCATTTTTTGGAAGGCCTGCTCGAGGCTTGCTGCGTCACCGAAGTGTTTGAGGTTTTCGATCTTATCGTCGGCCACCACCACACCTTTATTAATAATAATGGCGCGTTCGCAAATGGCTTCCACCTCCTGCATGATGTGGGTGGAGAGCAGCACGGTCTTCTCCTTGCCGAGGCTGCTGATGAGGCTTCGGATCTCAATGAGCTGATTCGGGTCGAGGCCTGAGGTGGGTTCGTCGAGGATGAGCACCTGCGGGTCGTGCATCATGGCTTGGGCGAGGCCGACGCGTTGGCGATAGCCCTTGGAGAGGGCACCGATCTTCTTGTGCGCCTCCAGTGCCAAGCCTGTCTCTTCAATCATCTGTTCGATGCGCTGCTTGGCGGAGTTGCCCGTGATATGGTGGATGCCTGCCACAAACGAGAGGTATTCACGCACGTACATGTCGAGGTAGAGCGGGTTGTGCTCGGGCAGGTAGCCCACGATGCGCTTCACCTCCATGGGCTGGTCCATCACGTCGAAGCCGTTGACGCTGGCTGTGCCCGAGGTGGGCGGGATGAAACAGGTGATGATTTTCATCAGGGTGGATTTGCCTGCGCCGTTGGGGCCGAGAAGTCCCACAATGCCTTTGTCGATGCTGAGTGTGACGTTGTTGAGCGCCAGCTGCTCACCGTATTGTTTGGTGATATTTTGAATCAGGATTGACATTTCCTTATTTTTTGAGGCAAAAGTACAAATTTAGAATTTAGAATTTAGAATTTAGAGAGAAAAAACGCTCTAATTGTTGTTGATAACAAAAAAAGTTGTAATTTTGCGCCCTCGTTAGTAAAAACTGTTCTATCTATTTTTGTTAAAAGCGTGGGATTATGGGCGAAGATACTCTTACGCAAGCATTAATTGGATAAACGTATTAAAAAGAAAATGAACTACTTAAGTTACAAGACAGTCAGCGTCAACAAGGAAAATGCCAACAAGAAATGGTATGTGATCGACGCTGAAGGACAAATCCTCGGTCGTTTTGCATCCGAGGTTGCCATGATTCTCCGTGGCAAGCGTAAACCGAGCTACACTCCCCACAGCGATTGTGGCGACAATGTCATCATCATCAATGCCGAGAAGATCCAACTCACTGGCAACAAGATGGCAGAGAAGTACTATGTGCATTACACCGGTTACCCGGGCGGCCAGCGTTTCCGCAACGTGAGCGAGCAGCTGAAGAAAAAGCCTCAGGCTGTTCTCGAGCACGCCATCAAGGGTATGCTTCCCAAGACCAAGCTGGGCAATGAGATTTTCCGCAACCTCTACGTCTATGCCGGCTCAGAGCATCCACACCAGGCACAGCAACCTACTGAACTCAAAATTAACACTATTAAGAAATAATCATGGAAGTAATCAACGCTTTAGGTAGAAGAAAGACCGCCGTTGCCCGCATTTACATGAAGGTCGGTAACGGTAACATTACGGTGAACAAGCGCGACTACAAGGAGTATTTCCCAACGAGCATCCTCCACTATGTGGTTGAACAGCCTTTGATGCTTACCGACAACCTCGGCAAGTTCGACATCAAGGTGAACCTCGACGGTGGCGGCATCAACGGTCAAGCCGAGGCCCTGCGTCTCGCCATCAGCCGTGCGCTCTGCGAAATCGATCCTACGTATCGTCCTACCCTGAAAGCCAAAGGTTTAATGCGCCGCGATCCTCGTATGGTCGAGCGTAAGAAACCCGGTCAGCCAGGTGCCCGTAAGAAGTTCCAATTCAGCAAACGTTAAGCTATTCTCAGCCGAGCGATTTTGTTTAGTATCCAAATTGTTGAGATTTTTCTTTTGGAGGACTACTCAACAATTGTATTTAGTGAATGTAAACATTAAAAAGAAAACTCATGACACAAGTAACTTTTGAAGAATTATTGGATGCCGGTTGTCATTTCGGCCATCTCAAGAGAAAGTGGAATCCTGCCATGGCTCCTTACATCTTCATGGAGCGCAATGGTATCCACATCATCGACCTTTACAAGACTCAGGCCAAGGTTGACGAAGCTGCCGCTGCCGTCTGCCAACTCGCCAAGTCGGGCAAGAAGATCCTCTTCGTCGCCACCAAGAAACAAGCCAAAGACGTTGTTGCTGAACTCGTCCAGAAAGTCAATATGCCTTACGTTACCGAGCGTTGGCCCGGTGGTATGCTGACCAACTTCGCCACCATCCGCAAGGCCGTCCGTAAGATGACCAACATCGACAAGATGATGGTTAGCGACTCTTACAAGAGCCTCTCAAAGCGTGAGAAACTCCAGATCGAGCGTGAACGTGAAAAGCTCGAGAAGAACCTCGGTTCCATCAGCGACCTGAGCCGTCTGCCTTCAGCCGTGTTCGTCGTTGACATCATGAAGGAACACATCGCCGTTGCCGAAGCCCGCAAGTTGAACATCCCGGTCTTCGCCATTGTCGATACCAACACCAACCCCAACCTCGTCGATTTCCCGATCCCGGCCAACGACGACGCCAGCAAGTCAATCGCCCTCATCGTGGGTAAGATGGTTGACGCTATCGAAGAAGGTCTCAACGAGCGCAAACTCAACAAGGAAAACAACGTTGAGGAGCCTGAAGAGGTCGTCGAAGAGAATGTGGTTGAAACCGAAGAAGAAGAAAACAAGGACGAGCGCAAGCCACGTGCAGCACGTCGCCCCCGCAAGCCTGTTTCAAAGAAATAACCTTTTAGAACTGAATTACTATGAATATTACCGCTTCTCAAGTCAATGAACTGAGACAAATGACCGGCGCCGGCATGATGGACTGCAAGAAGGCTCTCGTCGAGACCGACGGTGACATCCAGGCTGCCATCGACATCCTTCGCAAGAAGGGTATGGCCAAGGCTGCCAAACGCGCTGACCGTAACGCCAGCGAAGGCTGTGTCCTCTCCAAGAGCACTGAGGATCACAAGTATGCCGCCATCGTGATGGTCAACTGCGAAACCGACTTCGTCGCCAACAACGTGGACTTCGTGAAGTTCACCAAGGACGTCCTCGACATGGCTGTTGCCAACCGCGTGAAGGACATCGACGCCCTGAAGGCTATGGTCATCAACGGCCAGACCGTTGAGGCTCTCGTCGCCAACCAGAGCGCAGTCACCGGTGAGAAGACCGAACTCGGAGCATTCAAAGTCCTCGAAGGCGCCTATGTGGCCAACTACAACCACCCAGGCAACCGCCTCGCCACCATCGTTGAGATGAACAAGGACTTCAATGGCATCGACGAAGTGAGCCACGAGGTATGCATGCACGTTGCAGCCATGAACCCGATGGCCGTCAGCGAAGACTCCATCCCGCAAGAGGTGAAGGATCGCGAGCTGTCAGTCGCTATCGACAAGACCAAGGACGAACTCATCGGCAAGGAAGTTGAAAAGGCCCTCCGTAAGGTCGGTATCAACCCCAACCATGTTGACAGCGATGATCACATCGACTCCAACATCACCAAGGGTTACATCACTGCCGAGCAAGGTGCTCAGGCCCGTGAGATCAAGGCTACCGTTCCCGGTACCGTGAAGCTCAACGATGCCATGATCCAGAACATCGCCAAGGGTCGTCTGGGCAAGTTCTTCAAGGAGAACTGCCTGCTCAACCAGGTCTCTTTGGTTGCCGATCCTAAGACCGTCGGTCAGTACATCCAAGACGCCGACAAGGAAGCCACCGTTAAGGCTTTCTACCGCGTGAAGTTGGGTGAATAATCAGTGACTTGACATTGATGATAAAAAGGCTGGCCTGAGGGTCAGCCTTTTTTTATCCTATCATCCGCCGAAGGCGGATGATAGCTCTGTAAAGGCGAATAGCTTCCTAATCATCATCCCGTAGGGATGATACTTGGGTTGCTATCGAATAGGCATATTGTTTTACGGGATTATCATGCGTCTCTACCACCTCGTTACCATTTAACAACCCATATAAATTGTGGGTAATTCCTGTTCCGTGTAGCTTGAAAACGGCTTCTTTCTTAGTCCAATATTCGGTGAAGGTGCGGACCGGATCGTCACTCTCGGCGATGATGTGGCGTTCCTCCTCGTTCATGGTGTAACGGATAAGGCTGTCGCTGACCTTGCGATACGACTCAATGTCAACGCCAATAGGTTGATCGCTTACTGCCACCATGATGCCATTCTTGCAATGGCTGAGGTTGAAATGGACTTCGGGATGGTCTTTTAGAAAGGGCTTGCCGTGCTCGTTCATGGTGAAGATGAAAGGGTGGGAGAGACCTTTGGATTCCAGCATTTCGCGCAGCATCACATAGGATTTCAGGCAGGCGAATTGGCCGAACAAATGCTTGTATTTTAAAGCTTCTTCGCGACGCTCGTCGGATACCAATGGCAACAATTCGGCGATGGCTTCTTCCGAAACTACATCCATATCGTCAAATATACGAACCTCTCTCAACTTTTATCTTTTATCTTTTATCTATTCAACGCTTCAGCGCCGCCCACGATGTCGATCAACTCGGTGGTGATGACGTCTTGTCGGGCACGGTTGTACTGTTGGCGTAGCTCCTGCAGGAGCGATGCGGCGTTGTCGCTGGCGATGTGCATGGCCGTCATTCGGGCGCCGTGCTCGGCGGTGAAGGTGTCGAGCATGATGGAATAGAACTTGGTGCGGATCACCTTGGGCACCAAGGCGTTGATGAACTCCTCCTTGGAAGGCTCCACCAAATAGTCGAACGAGGCACCTTCAGCGGCGTTGACTTCCAGAGGCAGCACGGTGTCGCAGGTTGGCACCTGCACGCCGGCGTTCTTATGGTGGTTGTAAATCAAAACCACGCGGTCGGTCTGTTTTTCAAGGAAACGCTGCACCATCAGGTCGCTAAGCTCCATGGCCAGCTCAAACGAGAGGCGCTCGCTCAGGCTCTCGTGGACTTGGTCGATGCGGATGCCATTCTTCTCGGCGTATTCGTTGATCTTCTTGCCAAACAGGATGACCTCAACATGATCGGATCCGAGTTTGTTGGCATATTCGTCGTAGGTTTTCCTGAAAAGCTTGATGATGCTGGAGTTATACACGCCGCAGAGGCCGTTGCTCGATGAGAAGGCGATCAGCGTGACGCGTTGAACCTCGCGTTGGGTGGCCAGCGGGATGGTCACCTCCTCTTCGAGGGAGCCGAGGTAGTTGGCCAACGCCTCGCTGAGCTTGTTGCGGTAGGGCAGGAAGCTCAGCGTCATGCCCTCCGACTTCTTCAGCTTGGCGGCGGAGACCATTTTCATGGCACTGGTGATCTTCTCCGTTGAGGCGACGGAGTTGATGCGGGCTCTTATTTCCTTTAAATTACTCATTTATTATTGATTCGCCGTGACGAGTCGCTCTGCTTCTTCTTTCAACACATTTTTTATATCGTCGTTAACGACACCTTGTCGCAGTTGTTCCAAAACATCTTTGTGTTTGACTTCCAGCAGATTGAGGAACTGGCTCTCAAACTCGTGGACCTTGTTGATGGGTACTTTGCTCAATAAGCCGTTGGTGCCGCAGAAGATGATGGCAACCTGCTTTTCCACGGGCATTGGGCTGTATTGGGGCTGTTTCAACAGCTCAACGTTCTTGCGGCCTTTGTCCAAGATGGCCAAAGTGGCGGCATCAAGTTCTGCACCAAAGCGGGAGAAGGCCTCCATCTCGCGGAACTGGGCCTGGTCGAGCTTCAAGGTACCTGCAATCTTCTTCATCGACTTGATCTGGGCGTTGCCGCCGACACGCGACACGGAGATACCCACGTTGATGGCGGGACGGATGCCAGCATTGAACAGGCTTGACTCCAGGAAGATCTGTCCGTCGGTGATGGAGATCACGTTGGTGGGGATGTAAGCGGAGACATCGCCGGCTTGGGTCTCGATGATAGGCAGTGCCGTCATGGAGCCACCGCCTTTGACGATATCCTTCATGGCATCAGGCAGGTCGTTCATCTGGCGTGCCACGTCGTCGTTCTTGATGATCTTGGCGGCACGTTCAAGCAGACGTGAATGTAGGTAGAAGATATCGCCCGGGTAGGCCTCGCGTCCCGGAGGACGGCGGAGGATGAGTGACACCTCACGGTAGGCCACGGCCTGCTTCGAGAGGTCGTCGTAGATGACCAGGGCGTGACGGCCTGAGTCGCGGAAATATTCGGCGATGGCGGCACCGGCGTAGGGGGCGTAGAACTGCATGGCGGCGGGATCGGAGGCAGGTGCCGACACCACGATGGTGTAGTCCATGGCACCGTGGTCCTGCAACACCTTCACCAGGTTGGCCACCGTTGAGCCTTTTTGGCCGATGGCGACATAGATGCAATACACGGGGTCGCCGTTCTTGAAGCTCTCCTTTTGGTTGATGATGGTGTCGATGGCGATGGCGGTCTTGCCTGTCTGGCGGTCGCCGATGATAAGCTCGCGCTGGCCGCGGCCGATGGGGATCATGGCGTCGATGGCCTTGATGCCGGTTTGCAGCGGCTCGTTGACGGGCTGACGAAAGATGACACCCGGGGCCTTGCGCTCCAGCGGCATCTCGTAGGTCCGGCCTTGGATGGGACCCTTGCCGTCGATGGGCATGCCCAGACTGTTGACCACACGGCCCAACATGCCTTCGCCGGCCAACACCGAAGCGATGCGCTGGGTGCGGCGTACGGTCTCGCCTTCCTTGATGCCTTCGGTGGGACCTAACAGCACCACGCCTACATTGTCCTCCTCAAGGTTGAGCACCACGCCCATGGTGCCGTTCTCAAACAGCACCAGCTCGTTCGATTGGACGCGGTCGAGGCCATAGACGTGGGCCACGCCGTCGCTCACCTGCAACACCTTGCCGAACTCCTCGAACTGGGTGCGGTTGTTCAGGTTCTGTAATTGCATCTGTATGATGCTTGAAATCTCGCTTGCTCTGATATCACTCATAATACGTTCAAGTCTTTTTTCAGTTTGTTCAGTCGTCCGGCGATGCTTGCGTCCATACGGTCATGTTCGATGTCGAGCAAAAAGCCGCCGATCAGGGATGGATCCACCTTGACGTGCATCTCGGCGGAACAGTGGAAAGTGTCCTCCACAAAGGATTGGATCTTTCCCAAGGTGTTGTCGTCCAGTTCAGTGGCGGTGGTGACGTCGGCGCGTAGGATGTTCCTCGCCTTGCGGTACATCTCCTGGTATTTCAGGCCGATGAGGAAGATTTTGTTCACGCGTTTCTTCTCCGTCACGAAGTCGAGAAACTGCCTCAGGCAGGGATGGATAGGCTCGCCGATGGCTGTCAGGATCAGCTGTATCTTCTCGCTATCGGTGATCATGGGGTTGGAAAGCACCTCGTTGAATGGATTGATGGCGAGGCTATATTGCTTCGTCAGTCGCACCAAACAGTCATAGACCTCGGCCTCGCATTGCTGTTGGCAGGCGAGGTTGAGCAAGGCGCGTGCATATCGCACGGAGATCTTTCCGTTATCCATGGCTTAGGCTTCTATGCGTTTCTCGTTGTTTTTCAGCAGGTTGTCGATGTATTGGCTTTGGGCATCCTTGTTGCCAAGCTCGCGTTGCAGCAGTTTCTCCGCGATATCAACGGAGAGGGTGATGACTTCTCTTTTGATCTCGGCCATGGCCTCGGCCTGTTCCTTTTGGATTTTCAGTCGTGCGTCGGCGACGATCTTCTCGGCCTCGGCACGGGCTTGTGCCTTGGCTTCCTCGATCAGCTGGGTGCGAAGCTCCTGGTTCTCGTTCATGATGCGAATCTGTTCCGCATGTTGCTCGGCAAGGGCTTTTTCCTTGGCTTCCTCAAGACCCGCAAGGGCATCGTGAGCCTCCTGAGCCTCCTTCAACGAGTCGTTGATGTGTTGATTGCGTTTGTCAACGGCACCCATGATCATCGGCCATCCCACCTTGGCTAAGATGAATAGCACTATCAGGAAGCCGATCAGCATCCAGAACATCAAACCGCTTTCAGGAAGGAATAGTTCCATCGTTCAACTTATTTAAGGACGGCCAAAATGCAGACCACAATGGCGAAAAGGGTGGCACCTTCCACGAGAGCGCCGGCGATGATCATGCTGGAACGCACGTTGCCAGCGGCTTCGGGTTGACGAGCAATGGCTTCCATGGCTGACTTGCCGATGCCTCCGATGCCCCAAGCGGCTCCGAATACTGCCAATGCTGCTGCGATGGCAACCATACCTGGCACGTAAGCGCCGATTTCAAGTAATGAGGTTAAGATGACGTTTAACATAGGTTTATGAATTTAAAGATTTAATATTTAATGATTTAACTTTTATCTCTTATCTTTTATCTTTTATCTTTTATCTCTTCCGGTTCTTCTTGCGCCATTCCGATGAAAATGGATGACAACATGGTGAATACGTATGCTTGAATGTAGGCGACGAGACATTCGAGGGCGGTCATGAACACCATCATGAAAATGGAGATGACCGAGGTGGCGGCACCCAGACCGGCACCGTACATGCCTCCAATGATGAAAATCAGGGCCATCAGCACCATGATGATGATGTGTCCTGCAAGGATGTTGGCAAACAAACGGATCATCAGGGCGAAAGGCTTGGTGAGGGTGGAGACAAGCTCTATGATGGGCATCAAGGGAATGGGAAACTTCAGGAACATCGGCACGTCAGGCCAGAGGATGTCTTTCCAATAATGCCTGTTGCCCAACACGTTGACGGCTACATAGGTGCAAAGGGCCAAGACTAGCGTGATCGAGAGGTTGCCCGTGACGTTGGCACCGAAGGGGAAGAAGGGGATCAACCCGAAGAGGTTGCAGAAGAAGATGAAGAAGAACACCGTCAGCAGATAGGGAGCGAACTTCGGCACCTTGCTCTTGGGGATGGACGGACTGATGATGCCGTCGAGCACCATGTAGGTGAGCCATTCCACCAGTCCTTGGTATTTTGTGGGAGTACCCATCGGGTTTTTCTTGTACTTTTTGGCCGCAGGGAGGAAGAAAGCCAGCATGAAGCCGCACACGAGGAAGATGCCGAAGGCATTTTTGGTAAACGACAGGTCCAACGGTCTGCTGATCTCGCCTGAATCGTTGATTTCCACAAGTTTTCCGGGATATTTGGGATCCGTCATCGTGGCGATGTAGAAGCCTTTGTAGGTCTCACCTTCCTTGAGTTCACAGACGTGTTTCGAGGAGAAGACATGCCATCCCGATTCCTTGCTGCGGACAATGACGGGAAGCCATACGCACACTGGCTCGCCCTTGATCTCGGTGATGTGGAAGCAATAGCCGTCGCCGGTGTGCCCGAAGATGAACGACTTCACATCGAGCGACTCCTTTTCTTCGGCGCGAAGCGTTCCGACGCCGATCAGGATCAGCGTGAGCAACAGGATCATATGCCGAAGGCTAAGTTTCATTTGGCGTAACGTTTCAGATAATCCATAAAGCTGTAGGTCTCCACGATGAGGCCGAGGAGGTAGGCAATAGCGGTGATCAGCACGAAGGCCTTGGCGCCTTGTACGACCAATAGGATGTAAAGCACCAGCATGGCGATGGTAAGCAGCATCTTGATGCCTTTATAGACGTAGAGCCAGGTCTGGCGGCTAACTTTCTTGTCGAGGTTTTTCTTCATCATCGGGCAGTAGAGCGCACCGAGGATCATGTAGAGGTTGGGTGCCATGACCATCCAATTGGTCCACCATTCCTTTTGGTTGAAGAAACATAGCAGGATGCCCACCATCACGACATCGATGATCAGGAACAGGGCCAAATATTTGGTTGTCACGTCTTTTTTCATAGTTCTGCGCAGATGATAATTTCGTTATGGTGTTGTTCGCAGAAGCCGCCGTTGATTTCGAATTCCTTGCGTTCGTCGCTGGGTTCGTTGACCACCACTTTGCCTTTTACGAGGATGGCCACGATGGCGGCATGATGCTCCAGCATGGTGAAAGGTCCCAGCTGGCTGGGCACCGTCACCGAGGTGGCTTCACCTTGATACAGGCTCTTTTCCGGTGTGATGATCGAGGTTTTCATTTCGTCATTGCGAGCGTAGCGAAGCAATCCATTAATTCACATTTTTAAGCAACTCATTTCCTTTAGCTATCGCTTCATCGATAGTGCCGACGAGGTTAAACGCTGCCTCGGGATATTGATCGACCTCGCCGTCCATGATCATGTTGAATCCGCGGATGGTTTCCTCGATGGGCACCATCACGCCCTTCATGCCGGTGAACTGCTCGGCCACATGGAACGGCTGGGAGAGGAAGCGTTGTACACGGCGGGCGCGGTGGACGACGATCTTGTCCTCTTCGGAGAGTTCCTCCATGCCAAGGATGGCGATGATGTCCTGCAGCTCCTTGTTGCGCTGGAGCAGCTGGATGACGCGTTGGGCGGTGTTGTAGTGCTCCTCGCCGATGATGTTGGGATCCATGATGCGTGAGGTGGAGTCCAAAGGATCCACTGCGGGGTAGATGCCCAACTCGGCGATCTTTCTTGAAAGCACCGTGGTGGCGTCGAGGTGTGAGAAGGTTGTGGCCGGTGCCGGGTCGGTGAGGTCGTCGGCTGGCACGTAGATGGCTTGCACGGAGGTGATGGAGCCGTCTTTGGTGGAGGTGATGCGCTCCTGCATCTGGCCCATCTCGGTGGCCAGAGTGGGCTGGTAGCCCACGGCCGAAGGCATTCGGCCCAGCAGGGCGGACACCTCGGATCCGGCTTGGGTGAAGCGGAAGATGTTATCGATGAAGAGTAGGATGTCGCTCTGTCCGCTGTTGGTGTCGTCGCGGAACGACTCGGCCACGGTGAGGCCTGAGAGCGCCACGCTCACACGTGCTCCAGGTGGCTCGTTCATCTGGCCAAAGACCAGGGTGGCTTGCGAGGTGGCAAGGGCTTCATGGTCGATCTTGGAGAGGTCCCAGTCGCCTTCATCCATCGACTTGCGGAACTCGTCGCCGTATTTGATGATGCCCGATTCGATCATCTCGCGCAGCAGGTCGTTGCCTTCGCGGGTACGTTCGCCAACGCCCGTGAACACCGAATAGCCGTTGTGTCCCTTGGCGATGTTGTTGATAAGCTCCATGATGAGCACGGTCTTGCCCACGCCCGCGCCGCCGAAGAGGCCGATCTTGCCGCCTTTGAGGTAGGGTTCCAGCAGGTCGATCACCTTGATGCCGGTGAACAACACCTCTTTTGAAGTGGCCAGGTCCTCATATTTAGGTGGCTCGCGGTGAATGGGGTATTCCTTGCTGCGGTCGAGGACTCCGATGCCGTCGATGGCTTCGCCCGTCACGTTGAGCAGACGACCCTTGATTTGGTTGCCGATGGGGATGGAGATGGGTTTCCCGGTGAGGGTCACCTCCATGCCACGCATGAGGCCGTCGGTCGAGTCCATGGCGATGGTGCGCACCGAGTCTTCGCCGATATGTTGCTGGCACTCAAGCACCAGCGTTTTTCCGTTGGGACGTGTCACCTGCAGGGCGTCGTGGATTTTGGGCATGTCGCCCTCACCGCCGTCAAAGTAAACATCGACCACGGGGCCGATGATCTGGGTGATGTGTCCTATCTTTTCTTTTGGCATTTCAAAAAATGGATTGGATAACCTGCAAAGATAATAAAAAAAAGAGACGTTGTTCAAATCGTCTCTTTATTTTCTTTGGTAAATCAAAAACACAGCCGGTTTCTTGTTGAGGTCGCCTTTGAATTTCTTCCATTCGGCGATGTCCTGGCTGATGACAAGCTCGTCGTCGCAGGTGAGGTTGCAGGCCACGCAAAGGCGGGTGGAGGGATGCAGGTTCTTGCACAGGTCGGCAAGCATGGCGTTGTTGCGGAACGGCGTCTCGATGAAAAGCTCGGTTTCGTTGTTGCTCATGGAGCGGCGCTCGAGGTTTTTGATGGCGTTTTGTCGTTCGGGGCTTTTGATGGGCAGGTAGCCGTGGAAGGCGAAGGCCTGTCCGTTGAAGCCCGAAGCCATCAAAGCTAAGATCATGGCGTTGGGTCCGGTCAAAGGCACCACTTGGATTCCGGCGGAGTGGGCCAGATCGACCACAAAGGCACCTGGGTCGGCCACGCATGGAGTGCCGGCCTCTGACATCAACCCCATGTCGTCGCCATTGAGGCATGCGCCGAGGTGTTCCATCAGGTCGAGGTTGCGGGCGTTGTGCTTGTCGAGTTCAATGAATTCGATATCGTCGATGGGACATTCCATGCCGATGCGGCTCAGCACACGACGCGAGGTGCGGGTGTTCTCCACCACAAAATGCCTGAGCCTCTTGACGATGGCCAAGGTGCCGGCGGGCAAAACCTTCTCGGGCTGGGTAGCACCCAGCAGGTTGGGAACCAGATAAAGCTTGCCGAAAGCCATTTAGATGAGGATTTTCTTTTCGATCTCAGCCATCATCGCCTTGAACTGCTTGTCGGTGTCCAAGCGGTCGGAGACGGTCTTGCATGCGTGATGCACGGTGGCGTGGTCCTTGCCGCCGCATTGCTGTCCGATGGCGGCCAAGCTGGCGTTGGAGTATTTCTTGGCGAAGTACATGACGATCTGTCGGGCTTGGACCACCTGGTGCTTGCGGGTGTTTTGCGCGAGGGTCTCCACAGGGAAGGAGAAGAAGTCGCACACCACGTTCATGATGTATTCCACCGAGACCTCCTTTACGGAGTTGCGGATGAAACGCTCGATGATCTGCTGCGCCAGTTCGATGGTGATGGCTTTTTTGTTGAGTGACGACTGGGCGACGAGCGAGATGAGCACGCCTTCGAGTTCACGGATGTTGGTACGCACGCTCGTTGCGATGAAGTCGATGATCTCGTCGGGGATCACGATGCCGTTGGTATAGAGCTTGTTTTTCAGGATGGCATTGCGGGTGGCGGCATCGGGCATCTGAAGGTCGGCGGTGAGTCCCCACTTGAAGCGTGAGAGCAGCCTCGGCTCCATGTCCTGCAGGTCGATAGGCAGCTTGTCGCTGGTGAGCACCAGCTGTTTGCCACTCTGATGCAGGTAGTTGAAGATGTGGAAGAAGGTCTCCTGGGTACGGGTCTTCTTCGCCAAGAACTGAATGTCGTCGATGAGCAGCACGTCAATCATCTGATAGAAGTGGACGAAGTCGTTCAGGTTGTTGTTTTTCGAGGCGTTCACAAATTGGTTGATGAACTGCTCGGTTTGGACATACAACACGGTCTTGTCGGGGAACTTATGCTTGACGTGCAGGCCGATGGCATGGCACAGGTGGGTCTTGCCCAGACCGGTCTGGCTGTAGATCAGCAGGGGGTTGAAGGCGGTCTTGCCCGGATTGTCGGCGATGGCCAAAGCGGCCGAACGGGCCAAACGGTTGCAGTCGCCCTCGATGAAGTTGTCAAACGAATAGTTCTCGTTGAGCTGCGAGTCGATCTCCATCTTCTTCAGGCCTGGGAAGATGAAGGGGTTGACAGGGTTCTGCGACAGCCTCTCCGGTGCCGGACGGCCAAGGGTGTTGTTCTTCACATCGTCGCGGTTGGTGCCGGGAACCACCATGCGGTAGGTCTGGTCGCTGCTGTCCATGATGATGCTGTACTCGAGCTTGCCCTCGGTGCCCAACACCTTTTTGATGGTCTTCTTCAACAGGTCGAGGTAATGCTCCTCAAGCCATTCATAGAAAAACTGGCTGGGGACCTGGATGGTGAGCACATTGTTGGCGAATCCGATCGGAATAATAGGCATAAACCACGTCGCATAGCTCTGCTCCGAGGTGTTGTCCTTGATGATTTCAAGGCACTTGCGCCATATTTCATTGTGGTTGTTCACCATGGTTGTATCCCGATGTTTTTTTCGCTTGTTTTGAGCTTGCAAATATCCGCTGAAAAAAGTTAATAAAAAATTTTTTTTGCTATTGACTTTATACTTTTTTCGACGTATTATACGAGGAAAAGGTGTTGTAAAAAATTATTCAAATAATAAATGTTTGATTTACACTGTTTTAAGGTATTTTATATTCACCCCGAAAATGTTTTTAAATTTGGCTACAATTCGGTCGGCTTCGTTTTTCCTTGTTGAAAACTCAAGATGACAGTCCATCTCAAAGCGGGGGTTAAGTTGCTCAATGCCTTCTTCTTTCATCACTCGCATGACGTCGTTCATCAAGGCGTAGGGGAATTCGAGGCTATACACTTCGTCAACGGTTTTTTCGACGATGGTGGCGTTGTCGAGGGCATCGCGTGCCGCGGTCTTGTAGGCGTTGATCAACCCGCTGACACCCAATTTGATCCCTCCGAAATAGCGTACCACGATGACACAGACGTTGGTGACATCCTTGGAGAGGATCTGGTTGAGGATGGGCTTGCCTGCCGTGCCCGATGGCTCGCCGTCGTCGGACGAGCGGAAACAGCTCTTGTCAGGGCCGATCATGTAGGCGTAACAATGGTGGCGGGCGTCGTAATACTTCTTCTTTACCTCTGCCAGTGCGCGTTTGACGTCGTCTTCGGTGGTCACGGTGAAGGCCGAGGCGATGAATTTGCTGCCTTTCTCCTTGTAAAGCCCTTCGCCGGGGGCGGAAAGCATTTTATAGGTGTCGTCAAACATCATCATAGCTTCACGGTGATTAGGAGAACGGCGATGATGGCGATGGCCAGGCCGAGGTAGTTCTTCCAAGTGAGCTTTTCCTTGAACAGGAGCCAGCCGGATAAGGCGGAGAGGCAAACGACGCCAATATTATAGATGGGGAACATGACCACGTTGTCAAACGTCCGCATGGCTTGGTAGATGCAACAGGTGGAGAAAAAGTTGACCGTGCCCAATGCCAATCCGCCGAGCGCACTTTTCCATTGCCATTTTGATTTCTTTTTGATGAGGTCATAGGCCACCAAAACAACGCCGAACAGGAAGGAGATGAAATAAATGAAGGCAATCATGGGGATCATGTCTCCAGAGGTGTTTTTTTGCTCGGTCATCTTCATCATGATGTCACCGATACCAGTACTGAAGAAGATAAAGATGGGTAGAAGTATGATGAGGGTGTTTTTCTCGACTTTTGCTTTTTCTTTGTTTTTCCCACCAACAACAAGAAACAATGCCACCAGGGCCAGAACGATTCCAAGACCGGCCGTCAGCCCCAGCGTTTCTTTGAGGAAGATAATGCCAAACAAGGTGGGAATGACTACGGATAGTTTGCTTGAAAGAGAGGTGATGGTGACTCCCGATCGCTGGCTTGATTCAACGATCAAAACGTAGGTAAGGATGAACCAGAATCCCAATAGCAATGTGAGGCCAAACCATGGCTGGGTAGTTGGCGATACCCATGTGCCGTTGGAAATGCTCATGGCAAATCCGATGCATGCTGAGGAGGCGTAATTCCAGGTCAAGGCCTGATGGTTGTCGAGGTTGAACCGACCAAAGATTCGCATCACTACGAAAACGGCGGTTGAGAGAACGATGGCTAAAATCAAGTAAATCATAATCGGCAAAGGTAGGAATTTTTAAGAAGATAGGAGATAGAAGTCGGAAGAAAGAAGTATTTTTGTGGCATGATTGGGTTTAATCTGAATAAAACCAAACGGCATTTCACTGAAGAGCTTCTTGGTGGTTTCAGCCAGCGTGAGGCGGAACAGTTGATGCGCATTCTGTTGGAAGATCTTTTTGATATAGATCAAAAACGTCAGCTGATGGAGCCTGAACTGCGCATCGATGAGGTTCAATATGCCCGCTTGGATGATGCTGTCAAACGGCTATTGGAGGGCGTTCCCGTGCAATACACAACGGGTAAGGCCTGGTTCGACGGATTGCTGTTCGAAGTCGATGAATCGGTGCTGATTCCCCGTCCCGAGACGGAAGAGCTGGTTCAAAAGGTCTCGGCCACGGTGCCTGTTGATCGGCCTTTGCGAGTTTGGGATGTCGGTACGGGATCGGGTTGCATTGCTGTGGCTATGGCAAAACGCTTTCCCCTGGCCGAGGTGATGGCTTTCGACATGTCGGAGAAGGCCTTGGCAACGGCTTCCCGAAATGCTATAAATAATAAGGTGAATGTCAAATTCATCTGTGACGACGTGCTCCATCCCCAGTCGGAGGTATGGCATCAACCTGTTGACTTGGTGATCAGCAATCCCCCCTATATCCGTGAAAGTGAGAAGGTTGGCATGGAACGCAACGTCTTGGAACACGAGCCTTCGCAAGCGTTGTTCGTTTCGGATGACGACCCGCTGTTGTTTTACCGACAAATCATGCTTTTGGCCAAATCCCAGCTAAAGCCCGGTGGCTCGATATGGTTCGAGATCAACGAGGCCATGGGGCAGGAGATGATCGCTTTGGGTCAGTCGATGGGGTTCGGCGGGGCGATTTATGAGGATTATAACGGGAAACCACGCTTTGCGATATTTACGCCCTGAAAGGGCAAACAGCCCTTAGCCCAGGGCAACGCCCTGGGCTGGTAGGCGTTGCCCCTTCGGGGTGTCAATGACTAACCTTCTTTGAAACTAAACCTTTATCCGTCAGGAAATTAATCACATAAACCCCTTGAGGTAATCTCTCAAGAACTGCGGCTGAATCGTCCTTGTCGGTGTTGGCCTCATAAACCACCTGACCGAGGGCATTGACAATCGTGATGTGACGGATGTGGGCCATCTCTGAGATCTCATCCACTCCGACCGTTGTCTTCTCAATGCAATCGGACCAATAAATGGAATAGCCTCCATCAATGCTCACCCCATATTTGTATTGACCGATCGGTAAGGCAACCCAACCGTTGTCAATGTATTGCGCGTTGGTAACGGCTGATGCGATCAAGGTTTGTTCACTGCCGTCGCAATTGGCGCGATAAATGTCGTATGCATTACCGACGGTGATGTCGTCAATATAGAAAGCGTTCTCGTAATCGCCTTCGGTGAGCTGGTTGCCGTATTTCCACTCAAGCAAGTGGTTGCCAGGACTTAACGCCACCGTAAACCTCGTCCATGGAACAATGTCTTTCAACGTTTCGCCATGTTGAACGTTGTCGATGAAGAAACCTCCGCCATTCAGCGGGAAGCAGCTGATCTTTGCGTAATAGTTTACCACGCAAGTCGTTGGAACGTTTACGGCAAGCGAGATCTTGCTCGTCGAAAACATCGTTTTGTTGGTCGATCTCACACTATAAGAGCCGCTGTTGGGTTCTTGCATTGTTACCTCCCAAGGGTTGGTGCCGTCGTTAATCCACATGTTTTGGTACAAATTGCCCGTCTCGAACCCGTCGTAGATGCAATTGGGCATGTCCCAAGTCAAGGCGACCTTGGTCTGGTTAATAACCTCGAGCTGAATGTCGATCTCTTTGTCAATGTTTACGAAATTCGAAGGAAGCGTAACGATGTCGTTGTTCAAATGGGCCTTGACGTAATAGGTGTATTTTCCGGCGTAATCCAGATGATCGGTAAAAGTGTTTGAGGTTACATTATTGGCGATGGACATGCCGTCACGGTAAACGGTGTAATAGTTGGCATTGGCGGCGGCTGTCCAGTTGAGATCGACATAGTTTCCGCTCAGGTCGGCGGTGAGGTTGGTCGGGCCGTGGTGGAACAAGGCGTTGACGGCTGCCAGCGCGTCGATACGGCCGGCACCCACACGGTTGTCTTTCTTGCTGTTGCCGGCAGGGGTGGCGGTGAGTTCGATGATGGAGTCAAGCTCAGCTGGCGAAAGATTCGGGTTTGCGTCAAGCAACAATGCCAGAACGCCTGACACACAGGGTGTTGCCATGGATGTGCCGTCGTAAGCCACATAGCCGCTTCCAGTAAGATAATTCAGTGAAGTGACATTTGCGCCTGGCGCCGAGATGTCAGGGCGAATCAATCCCGGTTGCGAGGCATCGCCGTTTTGATACGGATAATCGCTATATTCACCAATGTTTTGACCCTCAGCCCAGGTCACGGGGCCGACCGATGAAAAGCCGCAATGTGCGTCGTTGGCGTCTGTCGCACCCACGCAGATCACACCTGAGGTGCCGCCTGAAGTCAAATTCACCTGGTCTGGGTGCAGCCATGGCGGAGGACAGTTGCCCGGACACTCTACGTTAAAAGGAACGGGATAGGAGTATTGTGTGTCACCTACGTTGCCAGCTGCCACGGCTGCCACAAGGCCAGCCTCTTTCACCGTGTTGAAAAGGTTGCGATACACTGCGGAAGGACCCATTTCCGGATCGCCAAGTGACAAGTTGATGATGTCGGCACCATGATCCATGGCAAATTGAACACCTGTGATGAGGTCGGCATCGGAACCGTATCCTGTGTCATCCAACACTTTGATAGCCATGATCTTGGCTCCTGGTGCTATGCCTGTTTGGGTGCCGGCGTTGCCTTGCCCGGCAATGATGCCGGCTACATGGGTGCCATGGCAGTAGTCGTCCATTGGGTCGTTGTCGTTGTTGCACACGTCGAATCCGTGGTGTGGGAAATCCGAACCTCCGTTCCACATGCTTCCAGCAATGTCAACATGGGTGTAGTCCACCCCTGAATCAACCACGGCAACGATGACGCCGTCGCCGTTGTAGCCGGTTGAGCCGTTGTAGTTCCATACTGCCGGAGCATTGACTTTGTCCACATGCCATGCGTTCTCCCTCTCGGTCACTGGTTGTGCCTCAAGGTCGGGAACCATCTTCCTAAGCTCGTCGCGATAGACATAGCTGACATCGTTGCGGGCTTCAAGTAAGCGAATGGCTTCATCGGTGGCCATACATGCAAAACCGTTGAAAGCCCAATATGGCTTGACGGCCTGAACCTCGCCGGGCATGCCTTCCACAAACGCCAAAACCTCTTGTTGTGAGGCTTGGCAAAAGGCCTGGTGTTCGCTGATGACGAACTCCCGGCGTTGTTCTTTGTTCATAAACTGGGTCTTGCGGGCGAGGCTCACCTCGTCATACTGCTCGTTCATCACCACGATGACTTGACGGAGATTGCTATTTTGCGCGACCATCATGCCGCAACACAGCAACAACAATAACAGTGAAAATACTTTTTTCATGGTAAAACCTTTATTTGCCGCAAAATTACAATTCTTTCTTCTAGCTTCTGTCTTCTGTCTTCTTAAATTTTCTTATTTTTGCACCGGCGATGAGAGGGACTGTCGCGGGTCGGGAAAGCCGGCGCGAGGAAAGTCGGGACAGCGCAGAGCACCATACTTCTTAACAGGAAGGTGCCCGAAAGGGTAACAGCAAGTGCCACAGAAAATTACCGCCTGTTGGGACACATCGAATGTGTCCCCTATAGGTAAGGGTGAAAACGTGAGGTAAGAGCTCACGCATCGGATGGTGACATCCCGATGGGGTAAACCTTATGGGCTGCAAGTCCAAGTATAGAGACACTGGGGCCTTCGGGTCTCGAGAGGGCTGCTCGTCCGTCGTCTCAGGGTAGGGCGCTTGAGCCTGTGGGCGACCGCAGGTCTAGAGAAATGACAGTCGCCCCGCAAGGGGAACAGAATCCCGCTTACGTCTCTCATCGCCTTTTTACAATAAAAAATGCGTTTGTACGTTGTTTTTTAGTAATTTTGAACCCCATGAAAACCCATTTTAAAATAATCGTTTTGGCACTGTTGCTTAGCCTGATCGCCACAGTGGCCAATGCCCAGAAGAACATCACGCAATACGAGCCTCAGTCGCTTTATGACCAAGGCCTGACCCTGTTTCAGCATGGAGAATACGGTGCCGCACTGGAGTCGTTTACCGAATACCTGAACATCGTCCAAGACAAAAAGCTCCAGAAAGCCGTTGATGCTCAGTATTATATCGCTGTCAGTTCGCTCTATGCCGGCCAAAGCGATGCCGAGTCGAAAATCGTGGCCTTTGTGAACGACAACCCAGGAAGCACCTGGGCGCGCCATGCCAATTTCCTCTATGCCAATGTGCTGTTTGGGAAAAAGAAATACAACGAGGCCTTGGCAATCTATGACAAAACGCCATCGGCTGCACTGACCCAGGTGGAGGCACAACAGATGCAATTCAACATGGGCTATGCCTATTTTCAGCTTGGTGAGACGGACAAGGCCCTGCCGATCTTCCAAGGCTTGGCGATCAACGAAGGCAAATATCAAGCGGATGCAAGGTATTATTATGCTCATATCCAATATCTTAAGGGTAACGACCAGGAAGCACTCCGTCATTTCAATCCATTGCGTAGCCATCACTCCTATGGCAAGGCAGCCTCGGCATATATCATGCAGATCAACTACCGCCATGGCAACTATGACGCAGTGGTGAAAGACGGTCCCGACGCAGTGAAAAACGCCGCCAAGAATCAACAAGGGGAGATGTCGCTGATGCTCGCTGACGCTTATTTCCAGCAGAAAGACTATGATAACGCGATGGTATATTATACCTGGTGCAACAAAAGTGGCCTCGTTCGCAACATACCTCGAGAGGTGTACTATCAGATGGGCATTTGCAGGATGAAGAAGGGTGACCTCAAGGGAGCCATCACCGACCTTCAAAAGGCCGCCAGCGACCAAGATACCATCGGACAATATGCCTCCTATTACCTGGCTTCGTGCTATGCCGACACCGACCAGCCCAAATATGCCCGCAACGCCTTCTACACGGCTTATGCCGCCGGTTTCGACAAGGAAATCAGCGAGGACGCACTGTTCAACTACGCCCACCTGAGCTTGATCCCAGGTACCGATCCGTTCAACGAAGCCGTTGGCCATCTGGATGCCTTCATGGCTGAGAATCCGGATTCGAAACGTTATGCCGAGGCGGAGGAACTGTCAGTGTATCTGCTGCTTAATGCAAAAAACAATGATCAGGCCTTGGCACGATTGGAGAAGATGCGCAAAAAGTCAGCCGAGCTGAGGGATGCCTACGATGAACTGTTGTATGCCACCGGCGTGGACCATTACCAAAACCAACGCTACGACAAGGCTCAGTCGTGCTTCTCGAAGATCTTGAAAGGCAATTCCACGGGCAACCGTAAGTTGGAGGCTACCTTCTGGCTGGCTGAGTCAGCTTATGCCGCCAACGATTTCGCAACGGCGGAACGTTACTTCAAGCAGGTCAAAAGCAATGGCTCGGCTAGTCGTGAGTTTGCTGCCACTGCCGATTATGGACTGGGTTACATCTATTACCAAAGGCCTGATTACGACGAGGCTGTCAAGTGTTTTAGGAACTTCGTGCAGAACTGCGACGACCGCAAGGCCGACCTGAAGAGCGATGCCTACATCCGCCTGGGCGACTGCTTCTTTGTGGATCGCAGCTACGACAAGGCCATCAATTATTACGATCTGGCCACCCGCGTTGGCAAGCGCAATGCTGATTACGCCCTCTTCCAACAAGGCATTTGCTATGGCGCCAAAGGCAATTCCAACCAGAAGATCAACATGCTTGATGAGTTGCTGAGGACCTATCCGAGCACCAATTACTACGACAAGGCTCTGTTCGAGATTGGCAACACCCATCTGGTGTATGGCGACAAACGCTCTGCCATAGCCGCTTTCAACAGACTGATCAAGGAAAGGCCGCGCTCGTCATACACCCGTCAGGCGTTGATGAAGGTGGGCATGGTCTATTACAACAACAACCAATACGACCAGGCCTTGACCAACCTCAAGACCTTGGTGAAGAACTATCCCAATACCGACGAGTCGCGCGAGGGCATGGCTATCATCCGTAATATTTACATGGAACAGAACAACCTGAACGAATATTTCAGCTATGTTGAGTCGAACGGCTTGGGACAGGTTCAGGTGACCCAACAGGACTCGCTGGCCTTCGCCAATGCCGAGAACTTCTTCCTTGATCGCCGTTATCAGGATGCCGAGAAGGCGCTGAAGTACTATTTCAACAATTTCCCGAGAGGTGCCTATTCGTTGAAAGCCCACCACTATGCCGCCGAATGTGCCGAAAAAGTGGGTACCGAAGACGAAGTGAAGACCCATTTGAATTATATCATTGGCCAACCTGACAACGACTTCACCGACCGTGCCTTGATGAAGCTGGCGCGCATTGAGTATGACCATGCCAACTACGAGAAGGCCGGACAGTACTATGGCCGGTTGGCGAACATCACAGAGGAGCCTAAACTCAAGCTGGAGGCGCTCGAAGGCAGCATGAAGAGCTTTTATTTCATGGATGATTACGACAAAGCTATTGAGATGGGGGAGAGCCTGAGCCGGTCGAAAGACCTGACCGGCGATCAGATTCTCCAGGTCAACCATATCGTTGGCAAGTCGTACGTCATGAAAGGCAATTACGCGACAGCAGTCACCTGGCTTGACAAGAGTGCCAAGGACGATCCTTCGGTGGTCGGTGCCGAGAGCGCCTATTACTCCGCCATGGCCTCGTTTAAGATGGATAAGCTCGATGAGGCCGAGAACAAGGTGTTCAACATATCCGACCGCTTCGGCTCACATGAGTATTGGGTGGCCAAGTCGTTTATCCTGCTGGCCGACGTGTATGTGGCCAAGGATAACCTTTTCCAGGCCAGGGAGACGCTCCGAAGCATCATCGACAACTGCTCCATCAAGGAGATGAAAACCGAAGCCCAGCATAGGCTTGATCACATAAAGGAATAACCAAAAACATTCATTAGCCATGAAGTCAATCAAACATATCATCCTGTTTCTTGGTCTTGTTCTGAGTGCCAACCTCTTTGCCCAACACAACGAGGAGGTGACCATCGAGGGTACCTATCGCCCGAAAGTCAACAAGGTGGACAAGATATTGCTGAAGCCCGATACCCCGCAACAGGTCTTTACGATTCCTGAAAAAGAGGTGAAGGTGCAGGAAATAGACCGTAGTTTCAATCTCGATTTGAAGCAACTCAGTCCGCTGAATTACAGCACCAAGAAAGGCATGGACGAAAACGATGCCAACAACAATAATTTCCTGATGGCCGCCTTTGGTTCGCGCATCTCGCCGGTATTCCTGTTCAGGCACAACTCCAAGCTGACTAAAAACTGGGGTTTCGGCGTTGGTCTCAAGCACTATTCCTCATGGCTCGACATCAAGGATTACGCTCCTTCGGGCTTTATGAACAACGGCGTTGAGATCGGCCTGGTCCACAGCAAGCCCAACGGTGTGCAGGTTGACGGCAATGTATATTATAAGCACGATACTTACCATTATTACGGCATCAACCTCAATGAATGGGCGGGCGATTCCATCTCGTTGGTCCATGCCGCGCCGCAACAGGTTTACAATACCATTGGAGCCCATTTCGGTGTCACCCCGACGACCACGCGCCTGGATGAGGCCTTGCACAAACTGGATATCGACTATCATTACCTTTTTGGCAAGGTGGGCAATGGAAAGGAACACTTCGCCAAGATGGATTATGACCTAGGCGTGGCCAAGAGCTGGTGGGGCAAGAAGAACTATCCCCAAAAGCTCGGCGTGATGCTGGGCGCGCAGTTTGCCTTCAACGAGATTATGCGCCAGCGGGGCGACGACCGGATTTTGCTTAAGGCCAGCCCTTACTTCGAGATGCAGAACCAATACTTCCGCCTGCATCTTGGTGCGATGGTGGATTGCGCCACCAATTTTGAAACCGTTAAGGAGATGTTCCGCATCTATCCCGATGTTCGGGGCAACCTCTTTGTGCTGGATAACAGGCTGGAGTTTTATGCTGGTTTGAACGGCGGACGTAAGATATTGACATTTAGTGATTTGATCGAAGAAAACCCGTTTGTTTCAACGCGTTTGAACATGGAGGTGACTACAGTGAAATTGGGCTTTGAAGGTGGTGTCCGAACCAATATCATGAACACGGTGGATATCCATGTGGGTGTCCGTTACCGTCAAACTGAGAACGACCTGTTTTATCGCCAGTATTATATGTCGCCCTATGACGGCATGGGCATGGATCGGCCGCAGAACAGCTTCGATGTCATCTATGATGAGACTCAGACCCTGAGCGTGCTGGGCAATGTCCGTTGGCTCGTTTTGGACGGATTGACGGTGAACGCCGGTTTCGGCTACAACAAATGCGATCCTTCAAACGAGGAACACGCCTGGTATCGTCCCACCACCGAAGGCAACCTGGGCTTCAACTATCAGCTTATGCCTGAGCTGTCATTCAACGCTTCGTTCATCTACCAGGGCGGACGATGGGCGCAAGAGGCTTCCAAGCTGACCCCGACCTATACAACCGTCAAGTTGAAGGACATCTATGACCTTGGCTTGGGTGCCGACTATAAGGTGGCCGATAAGGTCACGGTTTTCGTCAAGGCTGACAATCTCCTGCATCGGAAATATCAACTTTATCTTGATTACCCAGTGACGGGTATCGAATTCTTCGCCGGACTGAAAATGGCGTTTTAGCCTATTTTTCTGCGTTTTAAGACGTTTTGGCCTAAAAACAAATTTTTTCACTTTTTTGGCCTTCGGTCCGTAAAAATTGCGTATCTTTGCCTTTTCAAATATATTTATATTTATAAGGTAAGAAAATGACTGAAGAAGAAAAAAGAGAATTAGCAAGCGAAGAATACGGTGCCAATAAGATCCAAGTGTTGGAAGGCCTCGAGGCTGTACGCAAACGCCCGGCCATGTATATTGGCGATGTCCATTTCAGAGGTTTGCATCATCTGGTTTATGAAGTGGTCGATAACTCCATCGATGAAGCGATGGCCGGTTATTGCGACCATGTCACAGTGGATATTTTGGAAGGGAACGCCATCAGCGTCCTTGACAACGGCCGTGGTATCCCAACGGGAATGCATGAAAAAGAGAAACGCTCGGCCTTGGAAGTCGTTTTGACGGTGCTCCATGCCGGCGGTAAGTTCGATAAAGGATCCTACAAGGTCTCTGGCGGTCTGCACGGCGTCGGTGTCAGCTGCGTCAACGCACTGTCAACGCATCTGACGGCCGAGGTCTATCGTGAGGGTAAGGTCTTCCGCCAGGAATACGAATGTGGCAAGCCGCTGTATCCTGTGAAGGTGGTGGGCGAGTCGAGCATGAACGGCACCCGCATCACGTTCCAGCCCGACAGCAGCATCTTCCTGCATACCGAATACGACTATGATACGCTGGCCAACCGCATGCGCGAGCTGGCATACCTCAACCACGGCATCACCATCGTGTTGACCGATAGGCGCGCCAAGCTTGAGGACGGCACGTTCCGCTCGGATACGTTCTATTCGGAGAACGGCCTCACCGACTTCATAGGCTATCTCGATGCCAACCGTGTGAAGCTCTTGCCTGAACCGATCTATATTTCCGGCGAGCGCAACAATGTGCCCGTAGAGATCGCTCTTGAATATAACGCGGAGTACTCTGAAAACCTGCACTCCTACGTCAACAACATCAACACCATTGAAGGCGGTACCCACCTCCAAGGCTTCCGCTCGGGCTTGACCCGCTCGTTCAACACCTATGCCGAGAAGAACGGCCTGTTGGAGAAGTTTGAGAAACAAAAGGTGAAGATCGCCCCTGACGACTTCCGCGAAGGCCTCACCGCCGTGATCTCCGTGAAAGTGCCGGAACCCCAGTTCGAGGGCCAGACCAAAACCAAACTCGGCAACGACGAGGTCATGGGTATCGTCAACTCCATCGTGGGACAGCAGCTGTCGGACTACCTGGAGGAGCATCCCAAGGAAGCCAAGCTGATCTTCGACAAGGTCGTGCTGGCCGCCCAGGCTCGCCAGGCCGCGCGTAGCGCACGCGAGAAGGTGCAGCGCAAGGGCGTGCTCTCCAGCTTCAGCATGCCAGGCAAGCTCGCCGACTGCTCCGAACGCGATCCCGCCAAGACCGAGCTTTACCTCGTGGAGGGCGACTCTGCAGGTGGCTCCGCCAAACAAGGCCGCGACCGTACCTTCCAAGCTATCCTGCCACTTCGCGGTAAGATCCTCAACGTCGAGAAAGCCATGCAACACCGTGCCTTCGAAAGCGAGGAGATCCGTAACATCTACACCGCCCTGGGTGTCACCATCGGCACCGAGGAGGACTCCAAAGCCCTCAACCTCGACAAGCTGCGCTATCACAAGGTCATCATCATGACCGATGCCGATGTTGACGGTAGCCACATCACCACCCTGATCCTGACCTTCTTCTTCCGTTATATGCGCGAGCTGATTGAGAATGGCTACGTCTATTGCGCCACACCGCCCTTGTACCTCATCAAGAAGGGTGTCAAGCCCATCCGATACTGCTGGACTGACGAAGAGCGTATCAAGGCTTGGAGCGAACTGACCAAGAACGGCACCGTAGGCGGCTACGACGTGCAACGCTACAAAGGTCTCGGTGAGATGAACCCGGAGCAGCTGTGGGAGACCACCATGGATCCGGCCAACCGCACCTTGCGCCAGGTGACCATCGAGAACGCCATGGAAGCCGACCATATCTTCTCCATGCTGATGGGCGACGATGTGGCTCCACGCCGTGAGTTCATCGAGCAAAATGCCACCTATGCCAATATTGATGCCTAAACTAAAAAACAAAACAATATGAAAACAATGAAAACAACGCGCACCTTGATGGTCGCAATCGGATTGCTCCTCATGGGAGTCTTCGCCGCTTGTACTGACGGCGGCAAGACGCAACTTAAGGAGCAACCGCTCAATTTCAGCGTCATCGACGTTGAGCCTAACTACACCGCCGACGAAGTCCAGTTCGATGTCAAGGTCTTCTTTACCCAACCTATTGGGGACGAGATGGCGTTGAAGATCTTTGATGCCGACTTTGCCAGCCAGTATGGCGTCACTGCCACCTATATTGGTGATAGGAGATACCTGTTCCAAGTGAACAACATCAAGAGAGGGAAATTCGACTCCACCATCGAGATGGTGCTTGACGGCAAACCGCTGAAGTCGAAGTCGAAAGCCACGAGGGAGTTGGCCGTGTGTGCCAAGGATACCTTCAAGGCCATCGACATCAAGGTTGACAAGGAAAACAGCTCCGCCACTTTGATCTTCTCGCAACCGCTGAAACAACGCAACATTGACGGCTTCGTCTCTGTGACCCCCCAGATGGGCTACCGTACGGAGATCGTCGGTAATAAGATCGTGTTCTATTTCGACAAGACAAAAGTCGCCCGCTACCAACTTGAGAACATCAAACTCAGTGTCGGCTCAGGCATCAAGGATGCCGACGGCAACTCGCTGAGACAGGAACAGACCTTTAGTTTCGACCTCACCGACCTGGCACCGAAAGCCAAGTGGACTGAAAAAGGCGTGATCGTCCCTGAAGTGGGTGACGCCACGGTTTATTTCGACGCCGTCTGCCTCAACTCGGTGGTGCTCCGCATCGTCCGCGTGTTCGACGATAACATCTTGGGCTATTACCAGGAAAACGACCTTGACGATTCATACGGCATCCGCAAAGCCGGCCGCCTCGAGAAAAAGGTGACTATCGGCCTCGACAACCCCGATCCCAAACAATGGAAAACCTTCCCAATTGTGCTCTCCGACTACGTTGATGTGAAATCAGGCGACATGTTCCAGCTGATTCTTGACTTCGGTCCTGCCGACTATGCCTTCGCAACAGAAGAATCGAAGAAGCTCACCCTCGAGAACGAGGCTTTGGAAGCCAGATATTGGGACGGCGAAGCCTACGACTATAAGGAAAGCAACTATGACGGCAGTTGGAACGACCCCCTGTCACTCACCTATTATAATTATGTGAACATCGAGAAAAACATCATGGTCACCAACCTGGCCGTTACTGCCAAGATGGGTGCCGACGATGCTATCGACGTGTTTGTGTTCCAGATCTCAGACGCCAATCCGGTGTCGGGTGCCGAGGTGACTGCCTATAACTACCAACGTCAACAGATTGCTACAGCGAAGACCGACAGCAAAGGCCATGCCCATTTGACTTGCGCCAACCGTCCGGCTTTCGTGGTCGCCAAGGACAAACGTGGCGGAATGTCGTTGATCAAGACCAACAACGGCGAAGCCCTGTCATACAGCAAGTTCGACATCGGTGGTCAGACCATCCAACAAGGCGTGTCGGCATTTGCCTACACCAACCGTGGCGTATGGCGTCCGGGCGATGAGCTGCAACTCAACCTCATGCTTACCGACTTGGATGGCAAGCTTCCCGCTGATTATCCTGTGGTGCTGGAAATCTACGATGCCTCCAGCAGCCTGTATGCCCGTCAGTCAAATAATAGCCCCGTCGGTGGCATCTATACCTTCAACCTCCAGACCAGCCCGAACGATGAAACGGGTCTTTGGAGGGCTGCTTTCAAAGTTGGCAACAGCGTGATCAACAAATATTTGAGAGTTGAAACGGTGAAGCCGAACCGTCTTGAGATCAAGTTTGAGACCCCGGATGTCATCAGCCTGACCAACCCGCGCAATGCCAAGTTGAACGCCAAATGGCTTAACGGCCTCACCGCTTCAGGACTGAAAGCTGAGATCGGTGTCAGGGTGCGTCAAGGAAACACTTCGTTCTCGACCTTCCCGACCTATACCTTCGGCAACGACTCGGAGGAGTTCTATCCTGATGAGCTCTACCTGTTTGACGGTCCGCTCGATGGCCAGGGCAACGCCATGGTCAGCTTCGAGCCATTGCAAGAGCTTTCTGCAAACCAGATGATCAACGCTACGTTCATGACCACCGTCTTTGAACAGGGCGGCGACTTCAGCATTGCCTCATCCACCGCCAAGCTCTCACCCTGTGAGCGTTATGTGGGTGTCGAGATGCCTGAGTATGAATCCAAGTATGGCGACTATTACTTTACCAATCGCAACTGGAAGTTCCCCATCGCAGTGGTCAAGGAGAATGGCGAATTGGCCAAGTCAACCATCGCCCTCGAATATCAGTTTTATAAGGTTGACGGTTACTGGTGGTGGTCGAGTGAGGATGCCTACTCGCTGCAAAAGTATGTGAGAGGTTCCTATAAACGCCCCGAGATGAGCGGAACGTTGACTTGCAACAACGGCAAGGCCGAACTGCAGCTCAATGTGCCTAACGAAAAGTGGGGTCTCTACCTGCTGGTGATTACCGATAGACAAGCTGGCAACACCTTCGCCAAGGTGATGCGCTTCGACTGGGATTATGCCACCATCCACTCCACCGGTTCTTCCGATGGTCCGATGCAGCTGGCGATGAGCAGCGGCAAGGACACCTACCTGGTGGGTGAGGATATCAAGGTTTCGTTCCCGTCCAACGAACAGTCGAGAGCCTTGGTGACCATCGAATCCAACGATAAGGTCATCAAGACCATGGTGCTCGATAAGCTCGGCAACGAAGGCATGGTGGAATTCAAGGCCACCGAGGAGATGATCCCGAACGTCTATGTCTATGTGTCGCTCCTCCAGCCTCGCAATGCGGGCAACGACCTGCCGCTGCGTATGTACGGCGTTGTTCCCGTGAAGGTTGAGGACAGCAACCTGCAACTGAAGCCGGTGCTCGGCGTTCCGGAGACCTCCAATACCCACAAGAAGATTGAGGTCACCGTGAAGGAAGAGAAAGCCAAAGCCATGACCTATACCCTGGCTATCGTTGACGAGGGCATCCTCGGCTTGACCAACTTCACTACACCTGACCCGTACAACTACTTCAATGCCAAGCAGTCGCTCAAGGTGCGTACTTGGGACAACTACAACTATGTCATCGATGCCTTCTCAGGCGAGCTTGGAACGGTTTATGCCATCGGTGGTGACGGCTTCATCGACCAGGAGGTCACGCTCGACAAGCGCTTCAAGGCCTTTGCGGTTACCTATGGTCCGTTTGAGTTGAAGGCTAATGACATGAATACCCATGAGATCGAGGTGCCGCAATGCTCAGGAGCACTCCGTTTCATGGTGGTGGCCAAGGGCAACGGCAAATCGTTCGGTGCCGCCGAAAAACGCATGAACGTGGTTGATCCTATCATCCTGTATCCTGCAGTACCGCGTGTCACCGCTCCCAACGATGAGATGACCCTCAAGGTTCAGGTGCTGGCTCCCAACATGAAGGGCAAGAACCTCAAGGTGGTGGTGAACAACAAGAACCTCACCGCAGTCAACGAGGTTCCAGGCACGGTTAAGGTGGATCAAAACGGTGAGGCTATGATCGTGATGAAGGTCAAGGTGCCTGAGACCCTCGGCATTGCCACGATGGACGTCAAGGTGTCAGGTGACGGCTATGAAGCCCAGGCCAAGACCGAGATCCCGATCCGTATGCCATATGCTGAGAAACGTCAGACCTATACCAAGGAAATTGAATCAGGCGCTTCGGCAACCTTGAGCTTCGACGTTCAAGGTCTGGCCGGTACCCAGGAAGGCAATGTCATGGTGGCATCGCTCATCCCGGTGGATATGTTCAGCCGTCTGAACTACCTTACCACCTATCCTTATGGCTGCCTCGAACAGGTGGTGTCAGCCGCCTTCCCGCAGCTCTACTTGAACTACTTCATGCAGCAGACCGAAGAGGCCCAAGGCAAGACCCGCGACGCCATCCAAGAAGGTATCGCCAGCCTGAAGTCGTACCAACGTCCTGACTTCTCGCTCTCCAACTGGGTTGGCGGCAATTATGTGGATCCTTGGACTGAGATCTATGCCCTGCACTTCCTGGTGGAGGCCAAGAACCAAGGCTTCGACGTGCCCGCCTACCTGTTTGATGGCATGATGAAGTACCAGGCCGACATTGCCAAGGCATGGAAGATGAATCCTGACTTCAAGTCGGGTGAGACCATCCAAGCCTACCGCCTCTTTGTGCTGGCTCTCGGCGGAGCTCCAGAAATGGGCGCACTTAACCGCTTCAAGGAAATCAAGATGAACTACAGCCTCACCGCTATGCTCACCGCTGCCACCTATGCCCAAGTGGGTAAGAAGAATATGGTGGCTCAGTTCTGGCCGGCCATGGAAGAGGGTGAGCACATGTCGGATTACTACTCCTCATTCGGCTCCACGACCCGCGATCTGGCCTTCATGACCTATTCCGAGATGCTGTGCGGCAAGGATCAGGAGTCGATCCAAGGCCATATCAACGACATCTGCGATATTCTCAACAGCGGCCGCTGGCTCGATACCCAATCAACTGCCTTTGCCCTGTTCACCTTGGGTAAATATGCTGAGAAGATGGGAACGACCAACTCCCCAATCTCAGCCACTGTCAAAGTGAACGGAGATGAGCGCACCGTCAATACCAATATGGGTTCGGTTGGCTTTGCCATCACCCCGAAGGTGGGTGCCAATAAGGTTGAGCTTACCAACAATTCCGACCAGAAGCTGACGGCCAAGGTGTTTACCAAGACCGCAGTTGCGGAATATGAGACCGAAGAAAACGGCAACTTCATCAAGATGAATGTGAAGTACTTCGACAAGAAAGGTGCCGCCCTCAATCCTGCTTCGTTGACCATGGGTCAAGACTTCTCGGTGGAGATCACCGTGGAGAACCCGAGCGACTACCGCGTGACTGAGTTGGCACTGTCGTACTACCTCGCCTCAGGTTGGGAGATCATCAACGAGCGTCTGCTCGGCTCGAATAGCAGTAACGAGGGTGCTAAGCACATGGACATCCGTGACGACCGCGCTTACTTCTTCTTCGACCTTTCGGCCAAGCAGAAGAAGACCTTCACCCTGAAGCTGAACGCCACCTACGAAGGCTCATACATGCTGCCCGCCGTGCGTTGCGAGGACATGTATAACAACGAAATCTACTATCTGGTGCCCGCTCGCCCAGTCATAGTGAAATGATAAAACAACGCAGATGGATCTTTTGGACAGGCCTGCTTTTGGCAGGCCTGTTTCTTCTATTCCTCTGCATCCCAGTGCCCAAGTTCAACGATCCCTATTCAACGGTGCTGACCGCCAAGGACGGTGAGCTGTTGGGTGCACGCATCGCTGCCGACGGACAATGGCGCTTTCCTGCAACAAACAGCTATTCAGATAAATATACCGCTTGTGTCATCGAATATGAAGACCAACAGTTTTTCCTTCACCATGGGTTCAACCCGGTGGCCTTCATCCAAGCCTTGATTGAAAACACCAAGGCTGGCAAAGTGGTCAGGGGAGGGAGCACCATCTCGATGCAGGTGGTTCGCCTGGCACGAAAAAACAAGCCCAGGACCTATAGGGAAAAGTTTCTCGAGGTGATTCTCGCACTGCGGCTGGAGATGCGTTACTCCAAAAAGGAAATACTGGACCTCTATGCCGCCCATGCCCCCTTCGGCGGCAACGTGGTGGGCATCGACGCTGCCGCTTGGCGCTATTTTCATACTACACCAGAACAACTAACATGGAGTGAGGCCGCCGCACTGGCTGTGCTGCCCAACTCACCTGCCATGATACACCCGGGACGGTCACGTGAACGCCTGCTGGACAAACGCGATGCCCTGCTTTTGCGTATGACGGACCCTCAATCCCATATCCCCGATGAATACCGTGTGCCTAAGCTGAGCCGTGACGACTATGAGCTGGCCATGATGGAACGCCTGCCGGAAAAGCCTTATGAGATACCGCAGTTGGCTTACCATTACCTGATGGATCAAGAAAAACGGCACAAAGGCGAACAGATCCATTCCAACTTGGATTATCGGCTGCAACGCAATGTGATTGAGATCATGGAAAGGCATTACAAGGCCAATACCCAAAACCAGATCGAGAATGCGGCGGTCTTTGTGGTGGACTATCTCACTAACGAGATTGTGGCCTATGTGGGGAACAACGCCGGTGCGAAAGATGCAGCCATGGTGGATATGATCAAGGCGCAACGCTCAACGGGCAGTATCATGAAGCCTTTCCTGTTTGCCGCCATGCTTGACGAAGGCACCTTGCTCCCTACCATGCTGTTGCCCGATATCCCCATGAATCTTTCGGGCTTTACCCCCAAGAACTATTCGGGACAGTACTGGGGTGTGGTGCCGGCCAATGAAGCCTTGCAACACTCGCTGAACGCCCCGTTTGTCTATCTGTTGAAGGATTTTGGCCACCAGCGTTTCCATGCCTTGCTGAAACGGCTCAACCTTTCAGGAGTGATTTTCGATGCCGACCATTATGGACTCTCACTCATCGTGGGCGGTGCCGAGGCCTCACTCTTCGATTTGGTGAACGCCTATGCTGCCATGGGTAGGAAGCTGGCTGCCGCTGTGAATGAAAGCTTCAACGAGCAAGTGCCCGACGACATTTCGCCTTTCTCCGCCGATGCCATCGCCATCACCTTCGATGTGATGAAAGGCTTGACGCGACCTACCAACCAAACGGGATGGAGCGGATTCTCGTCGTCGAAGCAAGTGGCCTGGAAAACTGGTACCAGCTTTGGCTTCAAGGATGCCTGGACCATCGGCTTGACCGACCATTATGTCGTCGGTGTGTGGGTGGGCAACTCCGACGGCGAGGGTCGTCCCGGACTGACTGGCGTGAGTGCCGCAGCCCCGCTGATGTTCGACGTGGCGGCATTGCTGAAGGACAGCTATACCTACCCGCCCGCAACGGCATCGGCCATCGAGGTGGAGGTGTGCGCCGAGTCGGGCTACCCCAATGCGGAAATCTGCAAAAAGACAAAGAAGGTGATGATGCCTAACGTGGAGATCAGAACCGGAGTCTGTCCCTACCATAAGAAAGTGTTTCTCGACTCCACCCGGCAATACCAGGTGCTACCCGACTGTTATCCCGTCGATCAGAAACGCTTTGAGACCTATTTTGTGCTGCCCCCTGTGTTGGAATGGTTCTATAAGAAACATTCCATCATGTACCACGCCCTTCCTTCGCTCTATCCAAGCTGCGCTTCGGCCCACCCTGACGATGTGATGGCTTTCGTGTATCCTAAATCCGATGCACGCGTCACCATTCCCATCGGCATCCAAGGCGACAGGCAACAGATTATCTTTGAGATCGCACACCGCAACCCGCGCAAAACCATCTTCTGGACTTTGAACGACGAGTATCTCGGTAAGACCCAGTTGAACCACCAAATGCCTATCGATGTGGCAAAAGGTTCTTATGTGTTGCGTTGCGTCGATGAAGATGGGGTCGAACTAAATCGGAAGTTACTTGTGAATTGATTTTTTTTCGTATCTTTGCAGATTAATACAAAACAATCTGCGTATGACACTCGAAAACGATAAATTTGTTGGTGAAGGCCTGACCTATGACGATGTGCTTTTGGTCCCTTCATATAGCGATGTTCTCCCTCGCGAGACCAGTCTGAAAACCAAGTTTACCCGTCATATCCAGCTGAATGTGCCTATCGTTTCGGCAGGCATGGACACTGTGACGGAATCGCGCATGGCCATCGCCATTGCCCAGGAAGGTGGCATCGGCGTGCTTCACAAGAATATGACCATTGGCAAGCAGGCTGCCGAAGTCCGCAAGGTGAAACGTGCCGAAAACGGCATGATCTCCGATCCCATTACCATCCATGTTGACGCTACCGTTCGCGACGCCCTCAACCTGATGAGTGAATACCATATCGGCGGCATCCCTGTTGTGGACAGCCACAACTTCCTGAAAGGCATCGTCACAAACCGTGACTTGCGCTTCGAGCGTGGCTTGGACCGTCCCATCAGCGAGGTGATGACCAGCGAAAAGCTGATCACTACCACTGAAGTGTCGTTCGAAAAGGCTGCCGACATCCTCCAGGAATATAAGATCGAGAAACTGCCGGTGGTTGACAAGGACAACCATCTGCTGGGCTTGATCACCTACAAGGATATCATCAAGGTGAAGGCACGTCCCAATGCCTGCAAGGACGATAAAGGCCGCCTCCGTGTGGCTGCGGCTGTGGGTATCACCTCAAACACCATCGAACGTGCCGATGCCTTGGTTGAAGCCGGCGTTGACGCTTTGGTGGTTGACACCGCACATGGCCATTCACAAGGCGTGATCAACATGGTGAAAGCCTTGCGCGCCAAGTATAAGGATATCGACATCGTGGCCGGTAACATTGCCACGGGTGCCGCTGCCCTCGCCCTTGTCGAGGCAGGTGCCGATGCCGTCAAGGTAGGTATCGGCCCCGGCTCCATCTGCACCACCCGTGTCGTGGCCGGCATCGGCGTTCCACAACTCACCGCCGTCCTCGATGTGGCCAAAGCCCTTCAAGGCACTGACGTCCCCATCATCGCCGATGGCGGCATCCGCTATACCGGCGACATCGTCAAGGCGTTGGCGGCTGGCGCTTCCTCCATCATGGCAGGATCGCTCTTTGCCGGAGTTGACGAATCGCCAGGCGACACCATCATCTTTGAAGGCCGTAAATACAAGACCTATCGCGGCATGGGTTCCCTCGAAGCCATGCAAGCCGGATCCAAGGACCGTTACTTCCAGGATATGGAGGACGATATCAAGAAACTCGTCCCGGAAGGCATCGCCGGTCGCGTCCCTTACAAAGGATCGCTCTCCGAGGTGGTTTACCAGATGGTCGGCGGCCTCCGCGCAGGCATGGGCTACACCGGATCGCATACCATCGAGGAACTGAAACGGGCCAAATTCATCAGAATCACCAGCTCAGGCATCCTGGAAAGCCATCCGCATGATGTCACCATCACACAGGAAGCCCCTAACTATAGTAAGAGATCGTAAGAAAATAGAATGAAAATATTATGAAAAGAGTTAATTTCTTGAAAAGCAGTGTATTAGCTTTATTGGTTGCTATGTCGGTCAACGTGTCGGCACAGTCGAAACTCGACAAAAAGGTGCTGATGACCATCGGCAATGAAAAAGTGACGGTGAAGGAATTTACCGATGTTTATGCCAAGAATAACTTGAAAAGCGAAGTCATCGAGAAGAAATCGGTTGACGAATACCTTGACCTGTTCGTGAATTTCCGAATGAAGGTCATGGAGGCCTATGCCATGGAACTCGACACGAACGCAAAGTTCAAAAAGGAACTCGAGGGTTATCGCAAGCAGCTGGCCAAGCCTTATTTTACCAATGATGAGATCAGCGAGGAACTGGTTGAAGAGGCCTATCAGCGCAAGCTCAAGGACATCAGGGCATCGCATGTGCTGATCACCTGCGACAAGCATGCTCTCCCAGCCGATACCTTGAAGGCTTTCAACAAGGCAATGGAAGTAAGGAAAAAAGCCTTGAAAGGTGAAGACTTCGGCGATTTGGCAGTGGCTTATTCCCAAGACCCGTCGGCACGCGACATCAAGGCAACGGCCAACACCCCTGCACGAAAAGGCAATCGTGGCGATTTGGGATATTTCACTGTTTTCGACATGGTCTATCCTTTCGAAACGGGTGCCTATAACACCAAGGAAGGCGAAATCTCCATGCCTGTTCGCAGCGATTTCGGCTACCACATCATCAAGGTGAACAGCGTCACCGATGCCTTGGGTACAGTCAAAGCCGCCCACATCTTCCTGCAACTGGCTCCCGATGCCTCTGAGGCCGATGTTCAGGCAGCCAAGGAAAAGGCTGACAACATTTACGCCGAGCTGATGGAAAAAGGAGGGAAGAACTGGAACAGCGCTGTCAGCAAATATACTGACGACAGAGGCTCGGTAAGCCGCCAAGGCACCTTGATGCCCTTCACGGTCAATCGTATCGTGCCTGAGTTTATCGAAACGATTAAACAAATGCAACCTGAAGAGATTGCCAAACCAATCCGGACCAACTATGGATTCCATATCATCAAACTGATCAGCTTCTCGGGCGTGAACAGCTTCGAAAAAGAACGCCAAGGCCTGGCCGAACGTGTTGAGAAGGATATGCGCTCCAAGAAGTCGGAAGAGGTCGTGCTGCAACAGATCAAGAAAGACTATGGCTTCAAGACCAACGACAAAAACCTTGCAAACTTCATGGCTTCGGTCGATAGTACCATACTGAACGGCAAATTTGTCCTTTCCAACGATGTCAATCCCGAAGCCACGCTGTTCACTATCGGTAAGCAACATGCCACCATCCAGGATTTTGTGGACTATATCAAGGCAAAACAGACTACGGTACGCTACGGTATCCCCATCCAAGTCTATGCCTATCAACTCTATGACGGTTTCCAAAGCCAAGAGGTCCTGGCCTATGCCGATGCGCATCTCGAAGAAAAATATCCTGAGTTCAAGACTTTGGTGAAGGAATATAATGACGGCATCCTGCTCTTCGACTTGATGGACAAAGAGGTGTGGAACAAGGCTGTGGTCGATACAGCTGGACTTAAGGAGTTCTATGAAAGAAACACCGATAAGTACATGTGGAAAGAACGTGTGAAGGCCTGCGTCATCACGGTCAACCGTCCTGAATCCCTGCCAAAGGTCAAGGCTTATCTGGCCGAAGGCGTGCCGTTCGACAGCTTAAGGAAGGTGATGGTGCGCGACACCGTAGGATATGTGACAGTCCGCAACGCTTTCTATCAACACGGCGACAACCATTTTGTGGATGAAACGGAATGGAAGGCCGGCACGATGAACGAAATCCCATCAACGGTTGACCAGTCAACGGTAATCGTCAACATCATCGAGGTGCGTGATCCTGAACCCAAGACCTTGCGCGAGGCCAAGGGTTTGGTGACTTCCGACTATCAGGTTGAACTGGAAGAGCATTGGATGGAAGAGCTTCGTGCCAAGTATCCTGTGGTAATCAACGAGAAAGTGCTCGAAAAAGTCAGGAATCTTTATCAATGAAGAAGATAGCTGTCATTTTGGGTATCGCATTGGTGCTGGTGGCCACGGGGTGTCGCGATTATCTTGGACAATCGGACCGCCTGGTGGTTGCTGAGTGCTATGGCAACAAGCTGTATCCTGAAGATTTGGAAGGTGTCGTTCCGCCTGAAGCCAACAAGTTGGATAGTCTGGCCAGAGTGAATGCCTTCATCGACACCTGGATCCGTCGCCAACTGCTGATCCATCAAGCGGAAATCAACCTGACGGCCGAACAACGCGATTTCTCGAAACAGCTGCAGGACTATAACAACTCCCTGTTGATCTATGCCTATGAGACTCAGATGATTGAGCAGTATCTTGACACGGTGGTCACGGATGATGAGATCACTGCCTACTATGAGGAAAACAAGGACAACTTCCAGCTGCGATTTACCATGGTGAAGGTGGCTTATGTCATCTTGGAAGAGGATTGCAAGCAAAAAAAGGAATTCGTTCAGCTCATGAACGACCGTGATACGCTGATGCTTCCCCAATTGGACGCCCTCGCCAGTCAACATGCGGTCTCGAGCTTCCTCGAGGTGGACAACTGGATCCGACTTGACGATCTGTTGATGACAGTACCCATGGAGATCTACAATACGGAAAGCTTCTTGAAAAAGAATCGTTTCGTCTCGTTCGAGAAGGATAATCTCGACTATCTGGTCCGTTTTGAGGATTACTTGATGGCCGAGAGTGTCTCTCCAATTGAAATTGAAAGTGATAAGATACGCAATATCATTTTGCTGAAAAGGAAAAAGGACCTGCTTTCCCAAATGAACGTCGATCTCTATGAGAAAGCGGTGAAAGAACACGTTTTTGAAATCTATTAATCTTTTTGTTATGTTGAAAAGGATCTCTTTCTTTGCTATCGCATTGTTGATCACGGTTTCCGCCGTTGCCCAGACGGGGAAGACCCAGGTGGTGGATAAGGTGGTTGCTGTGATTGGCAAGAACATCATCCTTCAGTCGGATGTCGAGAATCAATATATCCAGTATCGGATGCAAGGTTCCATTGAGGGTAGTGCCTCGGCGATGCGTTGCGCCATCCTTGAAGAGCTGCTCTTCCAAAAGTTGATGCTCAACCAAGCCGAAATGGACAGTTTGACGGTGACCGATGCCGAAGTCGATGCCGAGTTGAGCCGTCGTATCTCTGAGTTGATCGGTCGCGCCGGATCACAGGAGAAGCTTGAGTCCATCTTCAATAAGTCCATGTCGGAGATCAAGGAGGAATTGCGCCGACTGGTCAAGGAAAAGAGCCTGCAGGACAAAGTCAGGGCCGACATCCTGAAAAATGTGGCTGTGGCTCCCGCCGAAGTCAAGGCCTTCTTCCGCAGCCTGCCTGCCGATAGCATCCCGATGGTGGAAACTGAATACGAGATCATGCAAATCGTAAAGCGTCCGCCGATCAGTATCGACGAGAAGCTCGCGGTCAAAGACCAGCTGTATCAGATCCGTAAGCGCATCCTTGATGGCGAAAGCAGTTTTTCGGCTATGGCTGTGTTGTATTCCGAGGATCCAGGTTCGGCACGTAAGGGCGGTGAACTCGGCTTCACCGGCCGTGGCGAGTTCGCTCCCGAATTTGAGAACGTGGCCTTCAACCTTAGGGACGGAGAGATCTCCGAAGTCGTTGAAACCCAATTCGGCTTCCATATCATCCAGCTGATTGAACGTCGCGACGATTATGTCAATTGCCGTCACATCCTGATGACGGCCAAGGTGCCGATTGAGGCTTTGGAGAAAGCCCAAAACGAATTGGATTCGGCTGCCATGTTGATCCGCAATGGCGATCTTACCTTTGAGGAAGCCTGCAAGAAATTCAGCGACGACGATTCGAAGACCAATGGGGGATATCTTGTCAATCCAATCGGAGGCGGCTATCGGATCAACATCCAGGAGATGCAGGAACTTGGCGAATACCCGAGCTTTGGAGAGTTCAAGAACCTGGCATTTGTGGTTGGCAAACTCGATGTCGGCGTGGTAAGCTCGCCGCTGCCGATGACCACCAACGAAGGGAAGGATGCTTTCCGACTGGTCATGGTCAAGCGTAAGATCGATGCCCACAAAGCCAATCTCGAGGAAGATTACTCCCGTATCCAAACCTGGGCCTTGAACGACAAGAACCAGACCGTGATCAAGAATTGGATCCGTGCCAAGGCAAAGAAGGCCTTCGTCCGCATTGACGAGGATTTCGCCGATTGCAACTTCCAGTTTGATTGGCAAGGAAAATAATGTAAAAATTAGAATTAATGGCAATGTATAGTTCAGACGTTGAAGGTGCAAAGGCCTTGGTTGAGAAGTATGCCAAGTTGCGTGCTGAGATCGGCAAGGTGATTGTGGGGCAGGAAGAGATTATCCATAACACGATGCTATCGGTGTTTTGTCAGGGACATGTGCTTTTGGTCGGTGTTCCTGGCTTGGCCAAGACCTTGCTGGTCAATACGATAGGGCAGGCGTTGGGGCTGAGTTTCAGCCGTATCCAGTTCACTCCCGACCTGATGCCTTCCGACATCGTGGGTACTGAGATTTTGGATGAGTCGCGGCAGTTCCGTTTCATCAAAGGACCGGTTTTTGCCAATATCATCTTGGCTGACGAGATCAACAGGACTCCGCCCAAGACCCAGGCTGCCTTGTTGGAAGCCATGCAGGAACGCAGCGTGACGGTTTCAGGTAAAACTTACCGTTTGCAGGAGCCTTTCTTTGTGCTGGCTACCCAGAACCCCATTGAGCAGGAAGGCACCTATCCCTTGCCGGAGGCTCAGTTGGACCGTTTCATGTTCAACTTGATGCTTGACTATCCTTCGTACGAGGAGGAGGTCGCCATCGTGAAGAACACCACCGTTGGACGCGATGTGAAAGTGGAACCCGTGCTTGGCCCGGAAGAGATCGTCTATTTCCAACAGTTGGTTCGTCGCGTTCCGGTGTCGGATCACGTTTACGAGTATGCGGTTGCCTTGTCGGCAAAGACGCGTCCCAATACATCCTCGGCCCATGAATGGGCGAATCGGTTCCTCAGTTGGGGTGCAGGCCCGCGTGCCTCACAATACCTCATCATCGGTGCCAAAGCCAATGCGCTCTTGGCCGGCAAGTATTCCCCTGACATTGAAGATGTCAAGAAGGTGGCCGTGCCGATACTCCGTCACCGAATCATTCGAAACTATACCGCCGAGGCGGAGGGCGTCAGTATCGAAGACATCATCAACGAGTTGGTCAAATAAAAAACAGCCTGGAGCAATCCAGGCTGTTTTGGTATTAATCGTCTGTTGTTATGATCAGATGCCGGGGTTAGCGGAAATCTTTCTCTTGGCTTCCTTTGAGAAGATGGAGAAGAAGTCGCGATGGAGGATCACGGAAATGCGCATCAACAGTTCGGTGTCAATGTCTTGACGACGGAAGATGTTGTAAACGTTGGTGCGATCGCAGTCCAGTTTGCGTGCCAACCATGATACGGTGCGCTCCTGGTTCTTCAGTTCTTGTTGGATGAGGGTACCGATGAAAATGGCGTTTTCATCACCTTCTGCAGCTGTTGCTCTTTTGGCCCTGGGCTTTCTTGTGCCTCTTTTGGTCTCTTTGATCTCGTTTGTGTTTTCCATTTTTTTTCTCGTTTTTGACATCTCCCAAAAAATGTGGGACCACTATTTTCGTCCTCAGATGGCCTGGCAAGAATCTGCTAATCTCATAGTGCATCCCACATTACAATGCAGGCGCCACTAGTAACATGAGATTAGGTCAGACTCTACTAAGTTGCCTTAGTTTCGCCGAAAAGAAATGGTTGCCAGGCCTTTTCTTATGGACGAAAATAATCACTAATGCCGTTGGTTATGTTATTTTAAAATTGTGTTTTCCCTTGTTCCTTTTTCTTTTTGTTATTATTCAATGTTTCTAATTCTTTTTGCAATGCAAATATAGCAATTTGTAATTCATATTGTCAACAAAAAAATAATAAAAATGTAATTTAGACAAATTCTAAACTACTCATCTATCAAAAATACAGCGAGTTGACGGGGACCAAATACCCCTTGGATCACTTCTTGCTCGATATCATAGGTCCTTGACGGTCCCGTTAGGATGACCAATTGGCTTGATTCATGGGCGTTGAAGGCTTCCTTTTGTTGCTGGAAGACTTCTTTCAGGCTCTCGACAATCTGGTCGGTCCTGGCCAATACCAACAAAACATCAGGCTCGGTGTAGGCTTTTCGACTGTCGGTGTCGCCGTCGGTAAGAATGATGCTCCCGGTTTGTGCCACCAGGTACTTGCAGGTGGTGATGCCTACAATCTTCTGTTTGTTCTCCCTGTTAGGCTCGGTGCAGTAATCCAACCCGTATTTCTCAAGCAAGGCTTGCATCTGGTGGCCTGTGCACCACAATGGTTCCCACCCGTTTTGCGGAGCCAGCTGTTTCACACACTCCCCAAACTCGGCTTCGCTCTCAAGATAGATGAAGATGCCGCCCATTTCCTTGAAGTTTTGGACAAAGGTGATGGCGTTGCCGTCCTCCTCGTTGATGGGCTTCCAAGTGTCCGTGCGTAGGTCGATGTCTTCAAACATCGCCTCGGGTTTTTCAATGATGGCGTTTCTGAGCTTGGCCAGTATCTGCTCCTTGTTGGTGGTCACCTGGTCCGATCCTTTATGATTCTTCATGGTTGTCCTCCTTTGTTTCGTCCCACGGGCGCTTTCCGAAAATGTTCTCAAGGTCTTCTCCGAAGATGACTTCCTTTTCGATGAGTTTGTTGGCCAACTGGGTCAAGCCGTCTTTGTGCTCGCTAAGGATGGTGAGTGCTTCTTGGTAAGCTTGCTCGGCCAGTTTGCTGACTTCCTTGTCGATGATTTCGGCCGTCTTTTCACTATAGGGCTTGGTGAGACTGAAGTCTTGTTGTCCCGTGGAATCGTAGTAGCTCAGGTTGCCGATGACCTCGTCGAGACCGTAGTAGGTCACCATGGCGTAGGCTTGCTTGGTCACCTTCTCCAAGTCAGAGAGGGCACCTGTGGAAATCTGTCCGAAGATCACCTGTTCGGCTGCGCGTCCTCCCATGGTGGAGATCATCTCGTGATAAAGCTGCTCCTTGGTGGTGATTTGGCGTTCCTCAGGGAGATACCAGGCGGCGCCGAGCGACTTGCCGCGAGGCACGATGGTCACCTTGACCAGCGGATGGGCGTATTGCAGCAGCCAGCTACATGTGGCATGGCCGGCTTCGTGGAAAGCGATGACCTTCTTTTCGTCGGCGGTGATGATCTTGTTTTTCTTCTCCAGACCTCCGATAATGCGGTCGATGGCGTCCATGAAATCCTGTTTTTCAATCAGTTCCTTGCCTTTGCGGGCGGCCATCAGGGCGGCTTCGTTGCACACGTTGGCGATGTCGGCACCCGAGAAGCCTGGGGTCTGTTTGGCCAGAAAGTCCTTGTCCACGTCATTGCCGAGCTTCAGGTTGCGCATGTGCACCTCGAAAATCTCTTTTCTTCCGATCAAGTCGGGAAGCTCAACATAGATCTGACGGTCGAAACGTCCGGCACGCATCAAGGCCTTGTCAAGAATGTCGGCGCGGTTGGTGGCTGCCAGCACGATGACGCCTGAGTTGGTGCCAAAGCCGTCCATCTCGGTGAGCAGCTGATTCAAGGTGCTCTCACGCTCGTCGTTGCCTCCGTTCATCGGATTCTTTCCACGGGCACGGCCGATGGCGTCGATCTCATCGATAAAGATGATGCAGGGTGCTTTCTGCTTGGCGTTGTTGAAAAGGTCGCGGACGCGTGAGGCGCCCACGCCTACGAACATCTCCACAAAATCGGAACCGGAGATGCTGAAAAACGGCACGTTGGCTTCGCCGGCTACCGACTTGGCCAACAGGGTCTTGCCCGTCCCGGGAGGGCCAACAAGCAGTACACCCTTTGGGATTTTTCCGCCTAACTTGGTGTATTTCAATGGATTCTTTAAGAAATCCACAATCTCTATGATCTCAACTTTGGCCTCTTCCAAACCGGCTACGTCCTTGAAGGTCACGTTTACAGGCACATTGTCCTTGTCAAACAGCTGCGCCTTCGACTTCCCGATGTTGAAGATCTGTCCGCCGCCTAAACCTCCTCCGTTTCTTCCCATGCCTCGCATGATCATGATCCAGATCACAACGATGACAATCAGCGGCAACCAGCCGATCAGGAAGTCCATTCCCCAGCTCTTGCGCTGCACGTTGGTGATATAGACGGGATCGGCGATGCCGTTTTCCTTTTGCACTTGTTCCACGGTTTCCTCAAATCGCTCCAGCGAACCGATCCGATAGGTGTATCTTGGGATTTTGGCGTCCTCGCTCACGTAGATCTCGGCGTTCTCCTTGTTGACAAGCTCAATCTTGGTGACCTCACCGTCCTTCAACAGCTCGATGAGCTGACCCATGTCAATCTCTTCTTGCCCTGCCTCTTCCTTGCCTGTGAAATAAAGGAAGAACAAAATGGCCGTCAAGATGACGTATATCCAATAAAAGTTGAATCTCTTTTTGCCTGTCGGCTTCTTGGGCGTATTGCTTTCCATATCATTCCTCCCTGTTCACGATCTTCTCGGCATCGGCCCAAAGCTCTTCCAGTTGATAGAATTGTCGCATCGATTGCAGGAAAACGTGTACCACCACATCGACAAAGTCTATCAAAATCCATTCGGTATTGTCTCTTCCTTCAATGTGGTAAGGCTTCACGCCGTTCTTGTCGCGCACTTCGTCAATGATCTTGTCGGCGATGGCATCCACTTGAACTTTCGAATTGGCATGGCAGATCACGAAATAATCCGTGACGGCAGTGCCCGTCTCCCTCAAATCCAAAGTAACAATCTCTTTCCCTTTGATGGCATCCATGGCTTCAACCACAGTGGCCACTATCTCTTCAGCGTTTCCAGCTTGATGTCTGACTCTCATTGCAATTTATCCGTTTGTAAATGTATTAATAAAATACAAAAGTACGCAAAATAGTTGAATTGTTACCTTTTTTTTGCCTGATTTGACAAAAAATCACTATTTTCGTGCATCGAAACAAAATAGGACATGAACGACATAAATAATTTATTGTCAGGAGTCACCACTTTTATCTTCGATTACGATGGGGTGATGACCGACGGCACGGTTTACATGGATAGCAACGGCGATCCGCTCCGCACCTCCAATGTGAAGGACGGCTATGCCATCCAGTTGGCTGCCAAGCTGGGCTACCATCTGGCGGTGATTTCAGGTGCCGTGGTCACCAATATCACCAAACGCTTGAATATGCTTGGCGTGAAGGATGTGTTTACCGGCGTTCCCGACAAGGTGGTGAAACTGGAAGAGTATATGCGTCAGTATCAGCTGACTCCCAATCAAATCGTTTACATGGGCGATGACATTCCGGATCTTCGCGTGATGCATCAGGTGGGCGTTCCTGCCTGTCCGGCCGACGCCGCTGACGAGGTGAAGCGGATCAGTGCGTTTGTGAGTGTCAAACCTGGGGGACGCGGCTGTGTGCGCGATATCATCGAACAGACCCTCAAGACGCAGGGTAAATGGATGACGGACGAGGCTTATTCGTGGTGATATATATTATATAAGGTATGATTTTGGAACATCTTGATCGATATGCGGTAGTGCTTGCGTCGAAATCGCCACGTCGGCAGGAACTGCTGAAAGGCATGGGGGTGAAGTTCGTTACCCTTGCCAAGGAGACTCCTGAAAACTATCCTGAGATGCCTTTTGAAAAGGTACCGGAATATCTGAGTCAACAGAAATCGTTGGCTTTCAACGATGAAGAACTGCCGGAAAACTACCTTTTGATCACGGCCGATACCGTGGTGATCGCCGAAAACGAGATCTTGGGGAAACCTGTCGATCGCAACGATGCCATACGGATGATGCACGTCCTTTCAGGCAAGTCGCATCATGTGGTGACGGGCGTCACGGTGCGGTCAAAGGACAAAATGGAGACTTTTTCGGCCAATTCCGAAGTTGAGTTTGCACCGCTTGACGAAGAGGAAATGGCCTATTATGTCGATCAATACAAGCCTTTCGACAAGGCAGGCGCATACGGTATCCAGGAATGGATCGGCTATGTGGGTATCTCTGGACTTCGAGGCTCCTTTTACAATGTCATGGGTCTGCCTACAAGAAAACTGTATCAAACTCTGAAAGGATTCTAATGACAGCAATGATGGAACACGAAAAACCGCTCATATTGGTCACCAACGACGACGGCCATCAGGCCAAAGGATTGAAAAAACTGGCTTCGCTGATGAAGCTTTTGGGTGAGGTGGTGGTCATCTCGACCGATAAGGTGATGTCGGCCAAAGGCCATTCCATCACCACGACTCCGACTTTGACGGCTACCTTGGTGGAGAGCGGCCCTGATTATCGGGAGTACGTGTGCAACGGCACGCCTGTCGATTGCGTGAAAGTCGGCTACCAGTGGATATTGGATCGCAAGCCCGACATCGTGGTGTCGGGTATCAATCACGGTACCAATGCCTCCATCAACGTGATCTATTCGGGCACCATGGGGGCGGTTGTCGAGGCCTGCATGGATGGTGTCAATGCCATTGGATTCAGCCTGGACGACTACGATCCCGATGCCGATTTCGACCATCTTGACGACTATATCCTTGCCATTACCAAAGAAGTGTTGGAAAACGGCCTTCCCGATGGCATCTGCCTCAATGTCAACTTCCCCATCCGGGGCGAGGAGCCCATCAAAGGGGTGAAGATCTGCCGTCAGGCCAAGGGCAAGTGGATAGAGGTGTATCGCGAATGTCAGGATGAGAAGGGCGGTACCTGCCTCAAGTTGGGCGGAGAGTTTATTTATGAAGACCAAGGCGACGACACCGACTTCAAGGCCATGAAAAGCAACTACGTGTCAATCGTCCCGACCCAGTTCGATCTGACGGCTACACAATATTTGAATGGAATGGGTCGTTTTGAACATATTATGGATAAGAAATGAAGATTAAGGATAATTTTTGGCTTGGAATGTTGATCGGATCGGCAGTGTTCGCGTTGTGCTATCTGCTGCTTTCGCTGATTCCATGGGGCGAAGCCTATAAAAGAGCCCCGTTTTTGCTGGCTTTTATTCCGGGAATCATCCTTTTTAGGATGTCCATGGTGAAATGGAATATGGAAAAAAGCGGGAAAGGCATCTTGATGGTGACGTTTGTGGGGATGTTGCTGGTGTTTTTCCTGATTTGAACGAAAGACTGTAATCATGAAGTATTATATCATTGCAGGCGAGGCTTCGGGCGATCTGCACGCCTCCAACCTGATGGCCGAAATCAAGAAAAAAGACCCCAAGGCAGAGTTCCGGGCATGGGGTGGCGACCTGATGCGAAAACAAGGAGCCACCTTGGTCAAGCACTATCGGCACCTGGCTTTCATGGGCTTTGTTGAAGTGGCCATTAACCTGCGCACAATCATGGGCAATATCAAGGAATGTAAAAGGGATTTGCTTGAATATCAGCCCGATCTGGTGATTTTGGTGGATTACCCCGGTTTTAACCTTCGAATTGCCAAGTTCGCCCATGAGCATCAGTTGAAGGTGTGCTATTACATCTCTCCACAGATCTGGGCCTGGAAACGCCATCGCGTCCACAAAATCAAGAAGTATGTCGATCGAATGTTGGTGATCCTGCCGTTCGAAGAGCCTTTTTATAAGGAGTATGGCGTCAATGTCACTTTCGTCGGGCATCCCTTGCTTGATGAGCTGTCGAAGCTGAACGTGCCATCGCGCCTGAGCTTCGTCCATCGCAACAACCTCTCTGAAAAACGTGAGATCATCGCGTTGCTCCCGGGTAGCCGCAAGCAGGAGGTTGAGCGTATGTTAGGCACCATGCTGAAGGTGATCCCGCATTTCCCGCAATATCAGTTTGTCATCGCAGGAGTTTCGTGGCTTGATAAGGAGCTTTACCTAAGGATGATCGGCGACAAGGATGTACATCTGATTGAAAACCAGACGTATGAGTTGCTTCAAAACTCCAGTGCGGCTTTGGTGACCTCGGGTACGGCCACCCTTGAAACAGCCTTGTTGGCAGTCCCTGAAGTGGTTTGCTACAAGTCAAGCGGCCTTTCGTACCGTATCGCCAAACGCTTGGTGAAGGTGAACTATATCAGTTTGGTCAATCTGGTGATGGAGAAAGAGGTTGTCCGCGAATTCATCCAAAATGATTTCACCGAGGAAAACTTGGTGAAAGAGCTGGATCGTCTGCTCAAGGATGCCAAGTGCCAACGCCAATTGCTGGAAGACCTGGATGTGTTGAAGGACCGTTTGGGCAATTCCGGGGCTTCCGAAAAAGCCGCCGCCGTCATCGCCGAAATGGTAAAGTGAGATTTTATTAATTAAATCTATTGACATTTTCGTAAAATATTCGTAACTTGCATCGTTATTGAAGCATGTTATGAATTGGAACAAGTATCCCTTTATTCGTCTTTTCTTCGCTCTGGCTTTGGGCGTGGTGCTTCGCGATGCCATCGGTTCACCCCGTTTAGGCTCGTCGTGGCTGTTTGCTTTTCTGGTGGCTTGCATAGGACTGTTGGTGCTGCTTTTCCGTATGTTGAAGTCGTATCGCCTGCAATGGATCTATGGTTTGGCAACGCTATTGGCTTTTGCTTATCTCGGCTACTTCAGGGCTTGCCTGCAAGATGCCACCCGGAAGGAAAATTACTATGGTCGTGTGATGGTCGGCGACGGGTATTATCTGGTGCGCGTCAACGATCCCCCGTCGGAGAAAGACAAATCGGTAAAAGTGGTGCTTGATTTGTGCGGATTGGTCACGGACAAGGACACTGTAAAGGTTTCTGGCAAAGTGATGGCATACCTTGAAAAGACTGATGAGGCCATGGCTTTGAAGTATGGCGATCTGTTGGCTGTTCCTGCATCGATTGAGGATCTGTCGCCTCCTTTGAATCCCGAGGAGTTTGACTATCAACGCTATCTTGAGCGACATGGTGTCACTGGAAGAATGTATCTCAAGCAAGGGGATTGGACCGTGTTGGGCATTGCTGAAGCCAATCCGATTTTTGCGTTTGCCTATAGGTTTCGCGATACTTTGTTGCTGGCCTTGCGTCGTTGCGGTTTGACCGAAGATGAGTTTGGGGTAGGGGCGGCCATCCTGCTGGGTTATGATGATAGCCTTCCTGCACAGGTCAGGCAGAATTATGTGGCCGCCGGATCAATGCACATCCTCTGCGTTTCGGGTATGCATGTGGGAATCATTTATTTGCTGGCATCGTTCATCCTTGGCCTTCTTGGAAAAGGTAGAAAAATGGCGCTGATCCGACGCTTGCTACTGCTTGCTTTGATTTGGTTTTACGCCTTGTTGACGGGATTGTCTCCTTCAATCATGCGCTCAGCCTTGATGATCTCGTTCATGATCTTTGGCGAGTTGATCCATCGCAAGGGCTTTGCCTTGAACTCCATTGCTGCATCGGCTTTTGTGTTGTTGCTGATCGATCCGAACAACCTTTTCACCATGGGCTTCCAATTGTCGTACGTGGCGGTGGTGGGCATCGTGCTTCTTCAACGGCCTATCTATAACTTGCTGTATGTCAAGAATAAACTTCTGGATAAAATGTGGGAGATCACGGCGGTTTCGCTGGCTGCGCAATTGGCAACCATGCCGTTTACCGTCTATTATTTCAAGCAGTTTACGCTTTACTTTTGGCTGAGCAACTTGTTGATGACGCCGCTCTCGTTTACAGTGATCCTGTTGGGTATGTTGTTGTTGCTTGTGTCGTGGGTACCATGGTTGAATCTTGTGTTGGGAAAAGCGGTTTGGGCCAATCTCTATTTGATGAATACTACGGTGTCGTGGATCGAGCGACTGCCGCTTTCGTTGGTTAAAGGGCTGTATGTGAACGATTTCCAGTTTGCGGTCAGTTTGTTGTTACTGCTGCTGCTATGGCTGTTCGTCAATCTCAAGAAAAAACGGATGGTGATGGAAATGTTGGTGTTGGCGACGGTTTTGGCATTGTCGATGGCTTGGCGGGTTCGGCAATTGTCGCGACAATCCCAGTTTTTGGTTTATTCCATAAGGAACCATACGGCCATCAACATCGTCAATGGTTTTTCGAATGTCTTACTTTGCGACGAGGGTTTGCTGTCGGAGTCATCTTCCATTGACTATAGCCTGAAAGGCCATTGGGCCAGGGATCAGTTAAGCATGAATCCGATTTGTTACACCCTTGACGATAGTTTCCATAACGAGTTGGTTTTCAAGCAAAAATACCTGATTTCGGCAGATGGTGTGCTGCTTGCTTTATGGGATCCAGCCATGGCTTTTCACCAGAAAGGCCATGCCGTTAAGGTGGATTATCTGATGGTTCGTGATAAACAGAGGCCGGATCTTCAAAGTGTTGTCAATACCTATCAGGTAGGACAACTCTTGATTGACGGTTCGGTGCCCGACTATTTGACGGAAGAATGGATTGATCAAGCCGAGCTGTTGGGAATACCTTATATAAATATTAAAGGCGGAGCTTTTGATCTTATTGCAAAACGCTGATTAATAATCAGATACAAAATTCTTTGAAAAAAATTGAAAAAAAAGCTTGTAGGTTTCAAAAATGGTAGTACCTTTGCATCCGCAAAGCAAGGCAAAAAAGTTCTTTTTCAAGGTTGGTCCGGTAGTTCAGTTTGGTTAGAATGCCTGCCTGTCACGCAGGAGGTCGCGAGTTCGAGCCTCGTCCGGACCGCTGAAGCGCAAGTCACCAAAGACCTGCGCTTTTTTTGTAAATAGTGCATTATGACATTCATTGAAGAGATCAATAGGCGCAGGACTTTTGCCATCGTGAGTCACCCCGACGCTGGTAAGACTACCCTGACAGAAAAGCTTTTGTTATATGGTGGTGCCATTCAGGTTGCCGGCGCTGTGAAGTCAAACAAGATTCGTAAGACCGCCACGTCCGACTGGATGGAGATTGAACGCCAGAGAGGTATCTCGGTGGCGACCTCCGTCATGGGTTTCGACTATAATGGTATCAAGATCAATATCTTGGATACACCAGGCCATAAGGATTTTGCTGAGGATACCTTCCGCACGTTGACTGCCGTCGATAGCGTCATTGTGGTTATTGATGCCGCTAAGGGTGTGGAGTCGCAGACTGAGAAATTGGTTGAGGTTTGCCGTATGCGTAATACCCCTATCATTGTGTTTATCAACAAGATGGACCGCCCAGGTAAGGATGCCTTTGAGCTGTTGGATGAGATTGAACAGAAACTGAATCTCCGTTTGACGCCCTTGAGCTGGCCCATTAACATGGGTCCCAAGTTCAAAGGGGTTTATAGCATTTACGATAAGAGTCTTTATCTTTTCAATTCTGATAAACAGCACATTACCGCAGGTATCGCTTTCGACGACCTCAACAATCCTGAGCTGGACAAAATGATCGGAGAAGATGCCGAGACGCTTCGCAATGAAACGGATTTGGTTCAGGGCGTTTACGATGAGTTCACCCGTGACGCCTATCTCAATGGCGACATCTGTCCGGTGTTCTTTGGCTCGGCCTTGAACAATTTCGGTGTCAAGGAACTGCTGGATTGCTTTATCCAGATTGCCCCGACCCCCATCGGCCGCGACACCGAGGAACGTCATATCGAGCCTACCGAGGAGAAGTTCACGGGTTTCGTCTTCAAGATCCACGCCAACATGGATCCCAACCATCGCGACCGCATCGCCTTTGTGAGGGTGGTCTCGGGCAAGTTTGAGCGTAACAAAAACTATTACCATGTGCGTCAGCGCCGCGAACTGAAGTTTGCCAATCCTACCGCTTTCATGGCGCAGAAGAAATCGGTGCTCGACGAGGCTTTCCCCGGTGACATTGTAGGTCTTTATGATGCCGGAAACTTCAAGATCGGCGATACTTTGACTGAAGGTGAAATCTTGAATTATAAAGGTATTCCGAGCTTCTCGCCTGAGCAGTTCCGCTATGTTGAAAATGCCGACCCGATGAAGGCAAAGCAACTCGCCAAGGGTTTGGAGCAGTTGACTGACGAGGGTGTGGCGCAGCTTTTCACGGGTAAGATGACTGGCAGAAAGATCATCGGAACCGTGGGTGAACTGCAGTTTGAGGTGATTCAGTATCGTTTGTTGCATGAATACAATGCGTCGTGTCGCTATGAGCCTATCTCACTTTACAAGACGGCTTGGATTACCAGCGAAAATGAAGATCAGTTGAAGGATTTCAAGAACCGTAAGGCACTGAACCTGGCAGAAGACAAGGAGGGTAGGGATGTGTTCCTGGCTGAGTCGCCCTATGCGTTGCAGATTGCCATGGAAAAATATCCTGACATCGAATTCCATTTTACTTCGGAATTTTAGGTTTTGTTTCGAATTATTTATTAAGTTTGCAAGTCATTAATAAATAAGGTATCATAACAATCAAAATTTCGCATTATGGGTTTTTTCAAAGAATTCAAGGAATTTGCCGTTAAGGGCAACGTGATGGACATGGCTATCGGTGTGGTCATCGGCGGTGCCTTTGGCAAAATTGTCACCTCTTTGGTGTCGGACATCATCATGCCTTTGATCGGTGCGATCACGGGTGGTCTCAGTTTCACGGATTGGAAATGGGTTATTCGCGAAGCCGTCATGGAGGGCGATGCGGTGGTGAAACCCGAGTTGTGCCTCACTTGGGGTAATTTTATCCAGGTCATCTTCGACTTCATTATCATTGCCTTCAGTATCTTCTTGGTGATTAAAGGCATGAACAAACTGAAGAAGAAAGAGGAACCTGCTCCAGAGCCGGCTGCCCCTGCTGAGCCTTCAGAAGACATCAAATTGTTGACTGAAATCCGCGATTTGCTCAAAAAAGATTGAGATTTCAACGTAAAATGAAAGGCTGATTGGCAACAATCAGCCTTTTTTTGTTTTCTAACACTCTGACAATCAGTCGGGATAAAAAAAATTGAAAAAAAAGACGAAAAAAGCTTGCGGGTTTGAAAAAAGGTTGTACCTTTGCAGCCGTTTTCGACCTCACGGAAGAGGGGGCAGATGAGAGGGGAGGCCGGACAGTTCTTTGAAAGCTTGAGGCCAGCATAAGTCCGAGACGGGGAGCCGGGAGGCTCGTACCGTTTCGAGAGTAAGGAACAGCAAAGAATCATAGCGGAGCCCTAAAACAGGAAAAAA
>Ga0310690_10000772_pt1 | contig 63599 bp, 43 predicted proteins | sample AusTroGonzalo_MG_2_FD_207661 | JGI IMG/M metagenome (GOLD analysis project Ga0310690, IMG submission 207661) | Bovine rumen microbial communities from tropical cattle in Woodstock, Queensland, Australia - Gonzalo_04 (v2) (version 2) | ecosystem: Host-associated > Mammals > Digestive system >... | reverse complement strand
CACGCGCAGCATCGAATTCGGCAGCTGCACGGTCGGGAACGTAGGCACCAGCAGGTGGCTGATGTTGCCGATGTAGGGATTCACATAGTCCACCGGTTCTTTCCGTCCGGACTCGGAACAGGCCGCCGACAGGACAAGCAATGCGGTGCCGAGGAAAAACAGTCTGGTTATCTGTTTCATATCAAACTTAGATTATGCAAAAATACATAATCTAAATGAAATAATGGGTGTATGGGGCCTCGGCGGACAGGGGCTCCGCAATCAGTCGCGCGGAACGGGAGGGACAGCCGGGTCCTTGACGCGAACGACGCGGATGTAGTTGTATAAGGCACGGGTAAGGTGCTTTCCTTCGACGGCGCCTACCCATAGCGTGTTTTTGCTCAGGAGGGCCGGCACCACGGCCTGAGCCTGGACACGGTTGCGGCCAAGCTCAAGAGCAACAAGACTTATATATCCAAGATGGTTATTTCTGGATTTTGATGATCTGGAGAGGAGCGTCGTACTGCTTGTCGACCCGGATGACCAGGCTGGGTTTCATGGTTGAGCCCATCTTCTCTCCGATCTGCTCGCTGTAGGTGAAAACGAGTCCGTCGCCGGTTTTGACCAGGGAGACGGGGGTGAGCGTCGTTTTCTCGTCCGTGGGAGGGTTGATGATGCCGATGACGAATTCCTTTCCGAAATCCAGCGGCTCTACCTGCATTCCCATGGTAAAGGCAACTCCGAACAGATTGTCGAAGGTGTCCTGGTCCACAATCTTCCGGGCGACCGAAGCCTCGACGGCAGCGAAATAATAGTCCATCTTCTCAAAGGGGACGGAGATGGTTTCAGGCGTCTTTTTGCAAGCGCAGAGGCTGACGGCAGCCAGGAGGAGGAGCAGAATCTTTTTCATGTCTCAAAGTTACTGTCAATTTTACAATAATCCAATACCGTCCGGACAGTTTTGCCATTTGCTTTTTTCCGTCCGAGTCCATATCTTTACAAGGTGTTAGCCCGAAACCGTTAATAAATTGACAATATGCGTATTGAATCCTTCTTTGCGGCGGTCCTGACCGCTGTCGCCCTCGTGGGTTGCAGCCCCGCCAATCCCGTCCTGGAAATCGAGGGCGGAAAGGTCCGGGGAGTCGAATCCTCCGTCCAGGGGGTTTACATCTACAAGGGGATTCCCTTCGCGGCCCCGCCGGTCGGCGACCTGCGCTGGAAGGAGCCCCAGCCCGTCGTGCCTTGGGAGGGCGTGAAGGTGGCCGATACCTTCAGCGCGGGCGCGATGCAGGCCAAGCACGATTCCAGCAATCCATGGACCAGCGAATTCTACTGGGAGGACCCGGCTTTCAGCGAGGACTGCCTGTACCTGAACGTCTGGACGCCGGCCCCGGGGAAGCCTGGCAAGAAACTGCCCGTTGCGATGTGGATTCACGGTGGCGCCTACACCGGCGGATGGGGCTTTGAACCGGAATTCGATGGCAAGGTCTGGGCCGAAAAGGGCGTTGTCCTGGTCACCATCAATTACCGGCTGGGCATCTTCGGTTTCCTGACCCATCCGTTCCTGACGGAGGAGAGCCCGAACCACGTGTCGGGCAATTACGGCCTCCTGGACCAGGTTGCCGCGCTCAAGTGGGTCCATGCGAACATCGCCGCGTTCGGCGGCGACCCGGACAACATCACCATCCTGGGCCAAAGCGCCGGCGCTGGCAGCGTGAAGACGCTCGTGAGCTCGCCATTGACAGGGAACCTGATCAAGAAGGCGATCATCCAGAGCGGCGGCGGTGTGAACGTCCGCCCGTCGGGTGCGCCCGTGCAGCCGGCCGGGTCGATGATGGAATTCATCGGCAACGCCTGGAAGACCGCATTCGACTGGGCGGGGTATGATACCCTGGAGAAGATGCGCGCCGCGTCCACCGAAGACATTTTCACCCTGCCGGCCCGGTATGCGGCCGAAACCGGCGCCCCCACCCAACAGGGCCTCCGGCCCGTCGTGGACGGTTATCTGTCCTTGGAGAGCTTCGACGAAGCGGCCCTCGGAGGCCGGATCAAGGACATCCCCTACATGATCGGCTATACGCGGGAGGACATGGGCAATCCCGAGGAGGGTATCCGCCGTTTCTGCGACCTGCGGAACGCGGCCGGCCAGCCGGTGTATGCCTATCAGTTCGCCCACGCCCTGCCGGACGATGAAGCGGGCTCCCACGACATGAAGGGCGCGTTCCATTCCTCCGAACTCTGGTTTATGTTCAAGTCGCTGGACCGCGGCGACCGGCCTTTCACCCAGGCCGACTGGACCCTGGCCGAACACGTGGTCAGCTGCTGGACGAACTTCGCCAAGACGGGCGATCCCGGTCTGGGCTGGAAGCCCTACACGCCGGCCGCCCCGGACTTCATGGTCTTCGACCTGAGCGAGGACGGCGCAAGCGACGCCTCCGCGATGGGTGCGCCGCTCCCGCGCCGGGAATAAGGCCGCGCTTCAGCGAGAAGGTTCCGGTTACCGCCGCTGGAGCGTCGAATGGAACCGGCTGGTTGACAATGAATTACGCATTATTGCTTGGGAGAAAATGACCAGGTAATAATGCGTAAAATATTGACACAAAGGCACTTCCATTCGACGGCGGTGCACCCCCCCAGGTTACCGCCTTTCCGCCTCGCGCCGACGGCGCAGGCCGCCAGCGTCAGGAAGAATGCCGAAAACGATGCCCTCATATTGAAAGAATTTGATTTACAGAGTAATCATACAAATTTAACAAGAATCGGGGAAAAAGAAAACAGCCCGGAAAAATAACAGGAGGTACCCGTCCGGATACCTCCTGTCCCTTCAACTTTGTTTTAACCAACCAACCAAAAAACAACTGTTTATGGTACGATGATCTGGTGCCCGAGCACCAGCTTGTCGCCAGAATCGTCGACGGTCCAGTACTGCGGCTTGCGCGGACCGTCGCCTTCGACGTGGTGCACCACATAGCGGAGTTCACCCTCGAAGGTGCGGAAGAGCATTCCGTGGCCGGAATTGTTGGCCAGGAACGGTTCCTGTTCCTGCACCCACGGGCCGGAAATCTTGCCGGACTCGGAGTAGCAGACAGCCTGGAGATAGCGCTCCTTGCCCCAGGTGGACCAGAGCATACCCAGCTTGCCGGTCTTCGTGCGGAACATCTGGGGACCGTCGGTCACCCAGCCGGGCATCTTGAGGCCGAAAGTGGCTTCGCCGAGGCCGTTCATTTCGCCGCAAGCAGGGCACTCGCTGGCACGGAACATCGTCACAGGCCATTCGGAGATGGTGCTGGTGAGATCCTTGGACAGCTCGATATAGTCCATGGTGCCATCGATGATCTGGGTCCACTCGTGGACGAAGATCATATAGATGTGACCGTCTTCTTCATACAGGGTACCGTCGATGCAGTCCCACTCGTGGGGCTGATAGTCATAACCGGGCGTAACCGAGAACGGCACGAACGGGCCTTCCGGATTGTCTGCGCGGAGCAGATAGGTCTGGTTGTGGGGCACGTTGTAGCGGCGGGGAACCTGCTGGATGAGGTCGGAGTGATCGCTCCAGGTACCGGCGTAGTAGTAGTAATCGCCGATCTTGTGGATTTCGGCCGCGGCAGCGAAGCCGGCCTTCTCGCACCAGGTGCCGGACAGGTCGATGACGTTGTAGGGGCCTTCCCACATCACAAGGTCCTTACTGCGGTACTGACGTCCGCCGGAGGAGGTGAGGTAGTAGGTCTTCGTGACCGGGTCCGGATAGATGAACGGATCGCTCATCGACAGGTCATTGAAGTGGACGGTGCGGACCTTGTTCATCTCCTCGCGCATCTTGCGCATGCGCTCGGCCATGCCGGTCGTGTCACGGGGTGCACCGGTGGCCATGCCACCGAAATTCTTCTGTCCGGGATCGGCAAGCGGAGCCTGCTCGCCGGGCTGGATCACGACCGGTTCGGACTCGGTCGGAGCGGGGCTGCCCTGGCCGCATGACACGACGGTCATGGCGGCCAGACAGCTCATCAGGAAAGTGGATTGTTTCATATAGAAAGAAGTTTGTTGTTCTGTTCAGGATCACCAACCGGGGTTCTGCTTCAGGTTGGGATTGGCAGAAGTCTGCTCGAACGGGAACGGAAGGAGGTTGTACTTGTCCTGCCAGCCCTTGCCGGGGCCGTCTTCCACGACAACGTTCCACTCCTTGGTCCCGGGCTTGTAGCCGAGGAACTTGTAGAGCTTCTTGCCCTTGTTCGCCAGCATCGTAGGCGCATCGCCCCAGCGGACCAGGTCGAAGTAACGCTCCTGCTCGCAGAAGAGTTCGGCGCGGCGCTCGTCCTTGATGTCCTGGTAGGTCATGGAGGTAAGCTCGGGGATCTGGGCGCGGCGGCGGACCTCATTCAGGGCTTTCAGGCCGCTCTTGTCCGCATCATTGTCCGCGAGGAACTTGGCCTCGGCGTACATGAGCAGCACTTCGGCGTAGCGGAGCATGGGGGTATTGGCCTTATACCACTTCCAGAAGGGCGGGCTGGTTCCCTCGTAAGCCTCGCTGAGCCATCCAAGGCCGCGGAAGGTGAAGTAACCGGCATTGTGGTAAATGACCTGGTTATCCTTCATGCCGGGCCTTACGCCCTCGGCATAATCCATGGCCAGCACCTGCTCATAGGTGTGGATCGTGGACTTGAAGCGCGGCTTCTCGACGCTGCCCTCGTGCTGGGCCAGGAATTCACCGAACTCCTTGGACACGGCGTTCCAGCCCCAGCCGCCGAAGAATTCTTTCGGGAGCTGGATACCGCTCGGCCAGCCGGTCCACGTATGGCGAAGGTCATTCGACGGGTCGCCGGGGAAACCGTCATTGTCACCGGAGTTGTGCTCGAAGAGGTATTCCTCGCAGAAGTCGCCCGCCTGGCGCTCGATGATGAACATATCGGAAACCAGACCGTAGAGCTGCGAATCGATGACCGTCTTGAGGTCCTTGACAGCCTCGGCCAGGACTTCCTTGTCGTTGAACTTCTGGCCATACCAGAGGCCCACCTTGCCGCGGTAAGCGAGCGCAGCGTGCTTGGAGATGCGGCCGCCGAAGGCTTCCTGCTGGCCCTTGCCCTTGATGGCGGGGAGCTTGTCCGCGGCATCCTTCATCTGGGCGAGAATCCACTTGATGGAATCCTCGGTCGGGTTGTTGGACTGATAGTATTCGTCCTGGGAGAGCAGGTGGTCCGGAAGCGGCGGGGTGCCCCACCAGCGGACGGCGTCGAACATCGCCAGTGCGCGGAGGAAGTTGGCCTCGGCCTTGACGCGGTTGATCCGCTCGTCGCTGGTCTCCGGAATCTTCTCCAGGATCAGGTTGCAGTGGTACATGACGCTGTAAACGCCCTTATAGACGATCTTCGGGGCGAAGTCGGCGGAGGTGACGTTGTAGCTGCCGGCTTCCTGGTACTGGTTCGTGGCATCCGAGAAGGAGCCGCCGCCCGGATAGTGGTCGTCGTCGAGACAGTTCAGGAAGAGGATCTTTTCGATGCCGTTGACGCAGGTCACGTCACGGCCGCCCCAGTAGAGGTGGTACACGCTGCCGATCAGGGCCTCCGCATCTTCCGCGGTGGCGTTCGTGTAGAAATCCTCGGTGGACAGGACACTCTTCTGAGGAATGTCAAGGTTCTTCTGACAGGAACCGGCCACCAGGACAAGCGCAGCAATCGAGAGGGCTGTATATATTCTTTTCATGAGGAAGCAGTTTTAGAAGGAAACATTGACACCAAAGACCAGTTTCTTGGAAATCGGGTAAGAACCGTAGTCGACGCCCAGACCGGACGCGGAATTGCCGACATGGCTGGTTTCCGGATCGAGGCCCGGATACTTCGTGAACGTGAACCAGTCATCCAGGGAAACATAGGCGCGGAGGGAGCTCATCGCAATCTTCTTGACAAGGTTGCGCGGCAGGGTGTAACCCAGCTGGATCTGCTTGATCTTGAAGAAGGAGGCGTCATAGACACGCAGGTTGGAGCAACGGTAGAACTTGTCGCTGCTGTCCGGCTTCGGATACTTGTAACCGGTGGAGGAGGCATTCTGCCAGGCGTCCGTATAGAAAATCTTGAGCGTATTCTGCTGCAGCGCGTCGGCACGGGTCACCGCGTAGAGCAGTTCGGCACCCTGGGAACCGGCGCCCAGCACCAGCACGTCGAAGCCCTTCCAGCCCAGGTTGAGCGTCAGGCCGTACGTGAAATCAGGGATGCCGCTGCCGGCAAAGTCGCGGTCGTCCGGGGTGATCGCGCCGTCATTGTTGAAGTCCTTATAGACGGCTGCGCCGGTGGTCGGATCGATATGGTCCACGATGAAGGTGCGCAGATACCAGAGCGGGTAGCCTTCCTCGAAGTAGGTCACGTCATAGGAACTCCAGATCTTCTGGCCCGGGACACGGTCCTTGGAAGTGCCCTCGACGACCTTGTTGTGGACCGTGGAGAGGTTTCCGCTGATGCCGTAGTTGAAATCACCGATGGTGTCTTTCCAGCCCAGTTCGAACTCGGTACCGTGGTTGTTCACGAGACCGGCGTTGACATAGACCGTTTCCGCACCGGTGTTGGCCGGAGCCGTCGTGCTGGTCAGCAGGTCATGCGTGTTCTTGTTGTACCAGTCCACGGAGAAGGTCAGGCGCTCCTTGAACATGCGCAGGTCCATACCCACGTCCACCTGGCGGGAAGTCTCCCAGCGGATGTTCGGGTTCGGCAGGACCTTGGAAGGACGCACGCCCACCAGGAACGTACCGTCCAGGTTGTAACCATAGTTCTTATTGGTTTCCAGGGAGGAAGCGTACTGGTACGCACCCAGGGCATTGACATTGCCGTTCACACCCCAGGAAGCGCGGAGCTTCAGGAAGGAGAGGCTGAGCGCCTGCTTGACACCCTGCATGAAGGGCTCGTTGCTGACAGTCCAACCGGCGGAGACGGACGGGAAGTAGCCCCAGCGGTGGTTCTTGTCCAGCTTGGAGCTGTCGTATGCATCGGCGCGGAAGTTGGCCTGGAAGAAGTACTTGTTGGCATAGGACCAGCCGAGACGACCGAAGTAGGACATGTTGGCCCGGACCTCAGGCTGACCGCTGACCGACATGTTCGCGTTGTTCACGGCGTTGTTGAGGTAGCGGAAATTGGGGTCGTCGCTGGAGAGGACGTAGGCGGTGCCGCTGAGGTTGTCCGTGTTGGTCTGCTGGTAGGACATACCCGCCATGACGGTGATATCGTGCTTGCCGAACGACTTGTTGTAGTTGGCGAAGTTTTCCCACTGATAGTACAGGCGGTCGTTGGTGGAACCCGTGATGGACATCGCCTGGTTGGTCTTGGAGCTGATGTAGACCTCGTGGTTATAGGTATTGGTGTGGCTGTAGCCGCCCTGGAAGCCGAAGCGGGAGGTGATGACCAGTCCCGGGAGCGGCATCAGGTTCGCGAAGACGGTACCCCGCGTGCGGAAACTCTGCGTCTCGGTGTCCTGGCGGTCCAGGATGGCCTGCGGGTGCCACATGTAGCTGGTCTCGTTGAAAGCGGAAATGCCATAGATATGGCCGTTCGGATCGCGGGGGAGCTTGTCGTTGATCATGCTCTGGACGCGGGTCGGGATGGCATTGTCGTCATAGATGTACGGGGTGGTCGGATCGTGGACGAACATGGCGCCCATCACGGACTCGGAAATGGAAGAGCTCTCGGAAACAGCCCGGCGCACGCTCCGGTCGATGGTGGTGTTCACGCCCACGGTCAGCCAATCCTTGACCTTGTATTCGGCATTGATCTGGCCGACCAGGCGGCGGAAGATATCCTTGTCGCCCTTGACGATACCATTATTATCCGTATAGGACAGGGAGGTGTAGAACTTGGCGCGGTCGTTGCCGCCCTCCACACCCACGGTGTGGCGCTGCTGGTGACCGGTCTCGAGCATATAGTCCGTCCACTTGGTGTCGGTCTTGCCGTCGTAGTTGAACTGGTCCTGCGTCGCAGCGCCGGCCAGAATCATATAGTCCATGTACTCCTTCGCGTTCATCATTTCCGGCAGATGGGCCACATTCTGGATGGAGTGCTGGAAATTGTAGAACACGCGGCCGCTGCCCTTCTGGCCGGACTTGGTCGTGACGAGCACGACACCGTTACCGGCCTCGACGCCGTAGATGGCGGCGGATGCGGCGTCCTTCAGGATCTCGATGGAAGCGATGCTTTCCGGATCCAGGTAGCTGATGTCATTGACCTTGAGGCCGTCCACGATCATCAGCGGGGAAGTCTTCGAGTTGGAGGAATAACCGCGGATCTGGATCGAAGACGCGGCACCCGGGGCGCCGGAAGCGTTGACGATCTGCACACCGGCCGCCTTGCCCTGCAGGGCCTGGGCGACGTCGATGGACGTGCGGTTCTCCAGGTCGGAGTCTTTCACGGAAGCGATGGCGCCCGTGATATCACTCTTCTTCTGGACACCGTAACCGATCACCACGGTCTCAGTCAGCAGTTCGGCGTCTTCCTCGAGGACGATGTCGAAGGTGCTCTGGCTGCCGACGGCAACCGTCTGGCTCTTGTAGCCGATGCTCTCGATGGAGAGGTTGGCTCCCGCGGGAACGCTCAGCGTAAAGGCGCCGTTCATATCGGTCGCCGTACCGATTTTGGTGTTGCCTACCACCATGACGGCTGCGCCGACGACGGGTTGCCCGGATGTGTCGACGACCTTGCCCTTGATGGTCCGGTTCTGGGCGAAAGCGTCCAGTCCCCCGAACAAAGCGCATAGCATCAAGAGGATGCCGGCTGCTTTTTGAAGCTTTTTCAACATGTGACAGTGTTTTAGTTAAAGTAATAAAGGAATAATTATGAGGTAAAATACTTTTTAATATGCGGCTGTTCGGGTTGCTCTTTTGGGCAAAATTAACCATCTTTGCAAATAGAAATGAGGAATAAAAAAATGATATGGTGGAATTTTCAATAAGGCGGGTGGAATTTTTAAGCACGATTTTTCTCTGCCTTTTTCTGCTTCCGGAAGTGGCTCAGGCAGAGCCTGTTATGGAAGATTATCTAGTCTCGACAAGGCTCACGAGAGAGAATGGACTCCCGGATCCGGACATCAACGGGATCTGTTTTGACAGCAGCGGCTACGCCTGGATCAGCACCTTCGGGGGAGGACTGGTCCGTTATGACGGGGACTCCTTCATCCGGTTCTCGGCCAAGACGCATCCGGGGTTCTTCAGCGACTTCGTCAACCTGTGCTGTGAGGACGGTTTCGGGCGGTTGTGGATCCCCGGTGCAGGGGGGATGAACCTCCTGGACCTGAAGTCGCTGGCCTTTGTCGAAGAACTTCCCGGCCTGTCCCGGGCCTGGCTGCACGGCCATTCTCCCGGAAACGCGAGCCGGGATGCCAATGGGGGCATGTGGTTTGCCTCGGACGTCTATTTATATAGGGTATCCTTCTCCGAGGATGGAAGCAGCGCCCAGGTCGATTCCCTGCGGTGCAATATTCCCAACACCAACCTGATGTCCAGTATCTGCGACGTGGATGGGGACGGGTCCGTGTGGATATCCCAGGGCGGACACCTCTTCAAGGTCCGGCATCTGGAAGGCAGGGGGCTGTCCGCGTCCGCGATCCTGCCGGGTGTCGATATCGGCGAAGACAACAAGGCCACCGCGTTTTTACGCTCCGGGAATGACGTGTGGATCGGAACGCTGAAAGGCTTGTACCGGGTGAACGTCACCTCGGGAAAGCACGCCGTTTTTTCCCATTCCGATTCGGACAGGCACTCCCTTCCGAACGATGAGGTCACCGGGCTGTGCTTCTCGCCGGAAGGGGAGGTCGCGGTCGGGACCTTGGGCGGAATCTGCATCTACCGTTCGGCCGAGCAGTATTTCGACACATACACTTCCCATCCCAATGAGTACGGGAACTCCCTGCTCCCCGGGGAAATGGTGCGGAGCATCGTGACCCGGGACCGGCAGATCTGGGTGGGCCTGGAAGCGGAAGGGCTGGCCATCCTCCAGGGGAAGCCGCTCCAGATCATCAACTTTTCCCACATCGACAGTACGCCCTCCCCCGTCCCTTCGACCCCGGTCCGGTCGATGATCATCGACAGCAAGGGGACCTTGTGGCTGGCCACGACCGGCTATGGCCTGTGCCGGCAGGTCGATGGCCTGGTGTTCCGGAACTACAGCACGGCCAACTCCGCCCTTTTGGACAATGCGATCACGGCCTTCTGTGAGGACGGGCAGGGGAGGATCTGGATGGGTACCGTGGACGGACACCTGAACTATGTCAGCCTATCCAGCCCGGATGTCATCCGCGTTCCGGAAGAATCCAAGTCGGAAGCGGCCAAGGGCATCGACGTCATCGTGGGCATGGCCTATGACAGCGTGAACGGCTATGTCTGGATTTCTGCCCGCAACGGGCTGTACATCTATGATCCCGCCCATTCCACCTATACGCGTTATCCCGACAAGAACTTCTCCTGCCTGGGACTCTGTGTTTCCGGGGACGTCTTGTGGGTGAGCAGCATGGAGGGGCTGTGCGCCATTGACCTGAAAACACTGACGTCCCGGACCCTCGAAGGGTTCCCCTATTGCATGGCGCTTCTCCAGGACGGAGATACCCTCTGGGCCGGTACGTACGGGTTCGGCGTCTACCGGGTGGACCATTGCCAGTCCGAGAAACCGGACATCACGGTGTATTCGGAGAAGGACGGGCTGGCGGACGGTCAGGTCCAGGGCCTGCTCCTGGATGGTTATTACCTGTGGATCACGACCGAGAACGGCCTTTCCCGGCTGGACACCCAGGTGGGGGAACTGCTGAGTTTCGGCCTGGGCGACGGGCTCAGTTCGATGGCCTTCTGCGAGAACAGCGTCTTGAAGGGAAGCAACGGGACCATCTACCTGGGGCAGAAGGAAGGGCTCAGCGTCCTGCTGTCCAGCCACGTCCAGCACGAATCCGGAAACAAGCCGGACGTCGTCATCTCCGGATATTACGCCGGGGGCTCGTTCTACAACCTCTCGCGGTCGGATACCATCAGCAAGGACGAGAAAGACCTCGATTTCACGGTGAAATTCTCCGACCTGTCTTACGCCTCGGCGGCGGATGTCCGGTACGAAAGCCGGATTCTGCCGCTGTCGAAAGAATGGTCCCCGGTCTATGAAAACGATACGGATGTCAAGTTCGGGCATATCCCGGGCGGGAAATACCGGATCCAGATCCGCGCCGTGGACAAGAAGGGCCGGGTCCTCTCCCAGGATGAGAAGATCCTGGACGTCAAGCCGGTCCTGCTCAACCGGTGGTGGTTCCGCCTGCTCGTCCTGCTGTTCTTCGGCCTCGTGATCTACCTCTTCATCCTGTGGTACACCTACTCCATCAACCAGAAAAAGAACCTGCTGCAGCAGGAGGTGGACCGGCAGACCAAGGAGCTGAAGGAGAAGAAGGAGGAGCTGGAGCGAAAGGCGGAGGCGCTTTCGGAGCAGAATGCGCTGCTGCAGAAGCAGAACGAGATGATTGCCAGCCACAACACGCTGCTGTCCAGCTCATTGTCCACCAAGAACACCGATTTCTCCTCCAAGTTGCTGGAGGCCATCCAGAAAAGGTATAAAGACCCTGATCTGGACGTCCAGACGCTGGCCGAGGACATGGGCATGACCCGCAGCGTGCTGAATGACCGGATCCAGAAGGCGCTCGGACTGACCACCGCCCAGTTCATCCGGACCTACCGCCTGAACGTGGCGAAGGAGATGATCTGCAACGGCACGAACAAGGACATGAACATTTCCGAGATCGCCTACGAGGTGGGCTTCAACGACCCGAAGTATTTCACCCGGTGCTTCACCAAGGAATTCAGCGCCACCCCTTCGGAACTGCACGCGAAAGAGAAGGTTTCCCCGATATGAAAATACGGCTCAAAAGGAATCCCCTTTTGAGCCGTAAACGCTGTTTATGAAGCCGGTTTGCCGGCGTGGGTCTATTCTAACGGAAAGTCGGGACAATGATCTGGCGGCCGAGCACCAGCTTGTCGCCGGAGTCATCGACGGTCCAGTACTGCGGCTTGCGCGGGCCGTTCCCCTCGGAGTGGTGGACCACGTAGCGGAGTTCACCCTCGAAGGTGCGGAAGAGCATGCCGTGGCCGGAGTTGTTGGCCAGGAACGGCTCCGGTTCCTGCACCCACGGACCGGCGATCGTGCCGGACTCGGAGTAGCAGACGGCCTGGAGGTAACGCTCTTCGCCCCAGGTGGACCAGAGCATGCCCAGTTTGCCGGTCTGCGTGCGGAACATCTGCGGGCCGTCGGTCACCCAGCCGGGCATCTTGAGGCCGAAGGTGGCTTCGCCGAGGCCGTTCATCTCGCCGCAGGCGGGGCACTCGCTGGCGCGGAACATCGTCACAGGCCACTCGGAAATCGTTTCCGTCAGGTCCGGAGAGAGTTCGATATAGTCCATGGTGCCATCGATGATCTGGGTCCACTCGTGGACGAAGATCATATAGATGTGACCGTCTTCTTCATACAGGGTACCGTCGATGCAGTCCCACTCGTGCGGCTGGTAATCGTAACCGGGGGTGACGGAGAACGGCACGAACGGGCCTTCCGGATTGTCTGCACGGAGCAGATAGGTCTGGTTGTGGGGCACGTTGTAGCGGCGGGGAACCTGCTGGATGAGGTCGGAGTGATCGCTCCAGGTGCCTGCATAATAATAGTAGTCTCCGATCTTGTGGATCTCGGCCGCGGCGGCAAAGCCGGCCTTCTCGCACCAGGTGCCGGACAGGTCAATGATGTTGTAGGGTCCCTCCCACATAATGAGGTCCTTACTCCGATACTGGCGTCCGCCGGAGGAGGTGAGGTAGTAGGTCTTCGTGACCGGGTCCGGGTAGATGAACGGATCGCTCATCGACAGGTCGTTGAAATGGACGGTGCGGACCTTGTTCATCTCCTCGCGCATCTTGCGCATGCGCTCGGCCATGCCGGTCGTGTCACGGGGTGCACCGGTGGCCATGCCACCGAAATTCTTCTGCCCGGCATCGGCAAGCGGGGCCTGCTCTCCGGGTTGAATGGTGGGATTTCCGGGAACGGAAGGTGCCGGACTGCCCTGGCCGCAAGCGGTGAAAAGCACCGCGGCGAGGTAATAAAATAAAACGGTTCTGGTTCTCATTCTAAATTCGTTGCTCTGTTTGCGAATTTAGCGATCTTCACCTTCAGAAAAGCGGAAAAAAGTTTTGATATGGTGGACAATCCGGACAAGTGGGAGGATTTTCTAGTAGCCGAATTTAACCTTCCGGGAATGGCTTTCCCGGAAGGCTTTCCGTTGTGCTTTTTTCAGTCATTCTGCGTGTTCCGGAGCTTGTCGATCATCTCGTCCAGCATCAGGAACAGGCCGGGAACCGTCTCTGGAGTAATGCTTTTGCAGAGCACGGATTGGCCGATGGTAAAGGGTACTTCGGACAGCTTGTTTTCGAGTTCCCGCCCCTCGGGGGTCAGGGAGACGATCATCTGCCGTGCGTCTTCCTCTCCCTTTTTCCGCGTCAGGATCCCTGCCTTCTCCATCCGCTGCAGGAGCGGCGTCACCGTGTTGGTCTCCAGGTACAGCCGCTTGGCGATGTCGTTCACCGGCTGGCCGTCCTTCTCCCAAAGAACCAGCAGTACGAGATACTGGGGATAAGTTAACCCGTGCTCGGAGAGCAACGGGTGATAAGCCTGGGAAAGGAGGCGGGAAGCGGTGTACAACCTGAAACAGAGTTGGTTGTCCAGCTTGAACTCCGCTTTGCTCATAGCATTTCCCGGATGTCCTTTTCCATCTTTTCCGGCGTGGCGGTCGGCGCGAAGCGCTTGATCACCGTGCCGTCGCGGTTGATGACGAACTTGGTGAAGTTCCAGAGGATGTCGCTGTCCTTCTCGACGCTTTTGCTGATGCCTTTCAGCATCGCATGCGTGGCCTTCTCCTTCAGCCCTTTGTACTCTTCGACGGGAGCCTGGGATTTCAGGTATTCGAAGAGAGGGTGAGCGTCCTTGCCATTGACATCGATCTTGCTCATCAGCGGGAAGGTGACCCCGTGGTTGATGCGGCAGAACTCCGCGATTTCCTCGTTGGTGCCGGGCTCCTGGTGGGCGAACTGGTCGCAGGGGAATCCCACGATGACCAGACCCTGGTCCTTGTATTTCTGATAGAGGGCCTCCAGGCCGTCGTACTGCGGGGTGAAGCCGCACTTGGATGCGGTGTTGACAATCATCAGCACCTTGCCTTCGAACTGCGCGAAGTCCACCTCGGCGCCCTTGTTGTTCAGGGCCTTGAAGTCGTAAACCTTTGCCATCTTACAGTTGCTTTACGAGCCAGTTCTGATAACCGATCTTTTCGATGAGGTCCAGCTGCTCCTCGTCCCAGTACAGGTCCTCTTCCTCGTCCAGCAGGTAGGCCTTGGTGAGGTCGTAGGTGGTAGGGTCGGCGGCCAGGGAGGGCATGACCTGATAGAGCGTCTCCACGCCTTCCTTCTGCAGTTTGAGGTCGGCTTCCAGGTAGGCCTTGGGATCTTCGATCAGGGTGGCCTGGCTGCAGACCTTCACCTCCGGCACGCAGCCGAGGTCCAGCAGCCGCTCCGTGTATTTCTCGACCCAGCCCATTTCCTCGGTGTAGTGGTCCAGATATTTCTGGCCGAGTTTGGTGAAGCCCTGGCTCTTGAAGAGCTGACCCTGCATCTTATGCACAAATGCGCTTCCGGCGAGTTCGTTCACAATCATTTGTGAAACCTGATAAGTAGTGGTGAAGTCCATGATTCTATATGTTTAATTGTTATTTATATCGTTTACGATGCAAATATACGACTTTATTTTTATGTCGCAAGCGATACAATGAAAAATTTGCATTTTTTTTCAAATTCCCATAAACAAGGCGCCCGCAAGTGATCTTGCGGGCGCCAACAATACAAACCTTAACTAACCAACAAAATTATCAACCTTAATCCTGAAAGGATTTCTGAGGTTCAATGGAAGCCTAATACGGAAGGTCGCCGTCGACGAACAGGTAATTGTCCTGGTCTTCGAAACCCTTGTTCTGGGTGAGCATACCCTCCTGGAGGCCGATCTGCTCCTGCGGGATCATCCAGAAACCGCGGGTGAGCGCATACCGCTGGGAGAAGGAACGGCCCGGAAGCTCCTGATAGGTCGACGGCTTGCCCTTGTACTCGATATAGCCGCCATCCTGGTTCTTCTGGATGATTTCACCGCACTTCTCGGGATACCAGCGGCGCAGGTCGTTGAAGCGCATGCCTTCGAACATGAGCTCATACCGGCGCTCCTTCTGGAGACGCTCGAAGGTATAGCCGTCGTAAGGGGCCAGGCCGGCACGGGCGCGGAGCCGGTTCATACCGGTCGTGGTCTCCTTCAGCTCATCCAGCATCAGCAGCACGTCGGCGAAGCGGATGTAGATCGCGTCGTTCTTGTTACCGCTCTTCGGGTTGTTGTTGACAGCGCCGTTCACGGCATTGAAGAAGTTGTTCAGGATACTGGACTTGGTGCCGTCGGAATAGCAGCCGACCGCCTGGTACTTCTTGGAATAGAAGAGGGTTCTCTCGATCTCCTTGCTGTCGTGGCCCTTGAACTTGGGAAGTTCCACATAGCCGTCCTTGAACCAGTCATACACCTCGTTCGCATTGCGGATCGCGATGACGGAGCCATAGAAACGCTTGTCGGACGGGCCGTAGTCGGGATCCGTGAACCATTCCTTGAGCATGACGGGGTTGACGGAAGCGTTTCCGTTGGAGCCGGCGGCCCAGGGATAGCTGTCCGCGTTCGGACGCTGGGAAGAGTTACGCATGCCGATCCACTCCGGGAGACGGTTGTAACCGTTGCCGGTGAGGGAGAAATGGACGCCCCAGACGGTCTCCTTGCTGTGGTTGCCCACCCAGTGCAGGTTCTCGCGGTTCACGTAGGTGTTGAAGTCGGCGCCGTAGGCGACACCGCTGGAATACTCATTGGTGTAGGGCCAGATTTCGCGCTGGTCCTTCTCCAGGTCGAACTTGGAGATGCTGGTGTTGGCGCATTCCTCCAGCCAGGTGATGACCTGGGACTTGGTGATTCCGGCCATGCTGTCCTTCTTGTAGAAGCCCGTGTAGAACATCCACACACGGCCCATCAGGGCCTCGGCGGCGTACTTGGTGGCACGGCCGGCGAGGTTGTTGTCGCGGGAATAGCCGTACTTTCCGGGAATGAGCTGGATGGCCTGCTGGAGATCGTCGGCGATGGCCTGGTAGATCTCATCGACAGAAGCCTTGGGCATGTTTTCCACTTCGGTCTTCAGCGTCAGCGGGAAGGTCTCATACCGCTCGGCGAGCTGCCAGAGATAGAAAGCCCGCATGAAGTGCGCCTGACCCAGGAACCAGTTCTTGTTGTCTCCGGTGAAGAGAGCGTCATCCATAGCGCTGATGGCCTCCAGGGCGAAGTTGCAGCGGAACAGGCCGTTGTAGTAGCTCTTCCACGGGGAGTTGTCCTCATCCATGGACGGGGCGAGCAGACGGTCGGAAGCCGTGGTCTCCTTGGAGCTCGTGGAGCCGCCGCCGTAGTAGTCGTCACTGGCGATCATGCGCCGGAACAGGTTGATCCGGAAGATACTGCCGGTGTACAGGGAATGCATCGTGGAGTAAGCCGAGTTGACCAGCTGCTCCGCGTCCTTCTCGGTCTGGGGGAAAGAGGAAGTATCCGCTTTCTGGTAGTTCTTCGTGTCCAGCAGGCTGTCGATCTTGTCGCAGCAGACAAAGGCGAAGATGCAGGCGACGAGCGCAATTATAATCTTTTTCATATTGCTTCGGTATTAGAATTTGATGCTGACACCAGCCATGTAAACCTTAGGGGAAGGATAGAAACCGGTGTCGATACCGGAAGACCAGCTGTAACCGGGGGCGCCGGTACCAACTTCCGGATCCATGCCGTCATATCCGGTGAAAGTGAAGAGGTTCTGTCCGGTCACGAAGATGCGGAGCATCTGGAACGGGAGGCGCTTGAAGACTTGCTTGAAGTCGTAACCCAGGGTGATGTTACGGATCTTCAGGTAGTCGGCGTCCTGGATGAAGATGTCACTGTTGTAGCTGTTGCACTTGAAGTTGTTGTGCGAACCGGAGGAGTAGCGCGGGAACTTGTTGGTGGAACCTTCACCGGTCCAGTAACGGGCGACCAGGTTGTTGGTGAAGTTCTGGAGATCCTGCATGGCGAACTGGCGGTAGCTCTGCATGACCTGCTGGCCGAAGGCGCCGGAGCCGTTCACGCTGAAGTCGATGCCCTTCCACTGCAGGCTCACGCTGAAGCCCATCGTGAAGTCCGGGTGCGGGTTACCGATCTCGACGCAGTCCTTCTCGTCGTACTTGTCGTCACCGTTCTGGTTGATCCAGATGACGTCACCGGGCTGGGCGTTCTCATAACCGTTCATGAACAGGTAACCCTTCTCGTTGTACTCGTCGATCTGGGCCTGGTTCTGGAAGATACCCTCGCTGGCGATACCCAGGAAGTAACCGATCGGCTTGCCGGGCTCGGCGCGGAAACCGTCTTCCTTGGCCACGTTCTCGGAGATGATCTTCTTTTCACCGTGGATCATACCATCGGCATTATTAATATAGAGGACGGTGTTCTTGTTGTAAGAACCGTTGAGGCCCACGCTGTAGCGGAGGTCGCCGACCTTGTCGTTCCAGGTGAAGCTGAGCTCCACACCGGAGTTACGCACGGCACCACCGTTGATGGAGGCGGCGCTGGCGCCCAGGATACCCATGGACGGAGGGGTAACCAGCCAGTCCTTGGTGTCTTTGCGGTACCAGTCGAAGATGACACCCAGGCGGCTCCGGAAATAACGGGAGTCGAAGCCGATAGCCGTCTGCTCAGAGGTTTCCCAGGAGAGCTTGGCGTTGGGAATCTTGTCGGGATAAGCGGCAGAGACCGGGCTCGTCTGGTCGTAGGTGAAGTCATACTGGCCGCTCAGCGAGATCGTACCGGTGTACTGGAAATTGTCGATGCGGCAGTTACCGTTCTGACCCCAGCTGCCACGGATCTTGAAGAAGCTGAGCCAGTCCTTGGTGTCCTCCATCCAGGGCTCGGAGGAGATCACCCAACCGGCGGAAATGGACGGGAACACACCCCAGCGGTGGCCCTTGGCGAAGTTGCTGGAACCATCGGAACGCACGATGGCCGTGAGCAGGTACTTGTCCTTATAACTATAATTAATACGGCCGAAGAAGGAGACGAGGTCGTTGTAAGGGATGGTGTTCTTACCGTCCATGCTCGCGTGCTCGTCGCTCGTGAGGGCGCCCTCGACGGAACCGAGGTTGGCGGACTCCCAGGTGCCGAACTTGGTGGAAGAACGGGTACCCTTGACCTCCATGCCCCAGCCCGTAGCTTCGATGGACGTACCGGCGAGGGCCTCGATGGTGTGGTCCTGGGCGAAGGTCTTGCGATAGTTGGCGGTCAGTTCCCAGGTCCAGTTGGTGGAGACGTTGGCGCTCTGGCTCACGCTGTCATAGTCCTTGAAATCAGAGGCAGTCACCTGATAAGCAGGCGTATAGGAACGGGAGAAGTTGCTGTGGGCGCGGAAACCGAAGGCCGTGCGGAGCTTGAGTTCCCGGATGGGGTTCACCTCCAGATAGACATTGCCCTGGACGCGCACACCCTTACCTTCGCTTTCCTTCAGGTCGTTCTGCTGCAGCAGGTTGGCTTCATTGTCCCGGGCATCCCAACCATCGCGCACCTGCTTTTCATAGGTGTAGATGGAGCCGTCCAGGTCGTAGGCGGGGAGGAGCGGGGTCTTGGTCAGCAGGTTGGAAACGTCGCTGCCACGGCCGCTGGTGGTCATGCCGCGGGAATCCGTGACGGAAACGATCACGTTCTCACCGAGCTTGATGACGTCGCGGTTGCCCTTCTTGAGGACGGTGAAGTCCGTATTGGCACGGACGGTGGTGCGGTCGTAGTAAGTGACCTTGGGCATACCCAGGGTACCTTCGGAATAGGACTTGGTGAAGCTCAAGGAATAGCGGACCGCGTCATTGCCGCCGGTCACGCCTAATACCATATTATTAGTGGGAGCGTTCCGGTTGATGCTCTCGTTGAACCAGTCCGTACCATTCCACTTGCCTTCCTTCATCCACTGTCTCTGGACGGGCATCGTCTCGTCGATATTGTCAAATTCGTGCAGGCCGGCCTGGCTGATCAGGTCCAGGTACTCCTGGGCGGTGACGCTGCGCACACCATTGGTGTTCGGCTGCTGGAAACCGGTGAAAGCATCGAACGTGACGGTGGCCTTCTTCTCGCCGGTCTTGCCCTGGCGGGTGGTCACGAGGACAACGCCATTCGCCGCACGGGCACCGTAGATGGCCGCGGAGGCGGCATCCTTGAGGATATCGATGGACTCGATATCGGCGGGGTTCAGGTCGTCCAGGTTGCCGCCGGCCACACCGTCGATGACGATGAGCGGTCCGGCGGAACCGGTGGTTCCGAGACCGCGGACGGTGATGTTGTAACCGGCACCCGGAACACCGCTCGCCTGAACGATATTCACGCCCGGCACGGAGCTATAAAGGGCACCCAGCGCATTGGTGGTGTTCTGCTTCTGGATTTCGTCACCGGTAATGTTGATCGTGGCACCGGTCAGGAGTTTCTTCTTCTGGGTACCATAACCGACGACGACGGTCTCATCCAGGAATTCCGTGTCTTCCTCGAACGTGATGTTGACGACGGAACGTCCGCTTACGGCAACGGTCTGGGTCGCATACCCGACGCAGGAGAACGTGAGGGATGCGTTGGACGGAACGGAGATGGAATAACTTCCGTCCGGTTCCGTAAGTGTTCCGACAGTCCGGTTACCGTCCAGCATGACAGTAGCACCGACCACAGGCTCGCCGCGCGAGTCTGTCACTTTTCCCTTCACGGTGACGTTCTGGGCGAAGGCGCTCGCCGCAGAAACAATCATCATCACTGTCAGGAAAAGGCAGCGAATAGTGTTGAATGCTTTCATAAAATTAAAGATTATTAGAAATAATGATAGTTTATGTTGCTCTTTTTTACAAAAATACGCAACTTTGTAAGGAGTATTGTGGAATAAATTATATATATGGTGGACGGCTTATTAAAGAAGGTGGATTTTTTGCTGGTCATTTTTTTCTGCCTCGTTTTTTCCCCGGAAAGGCTTCCTGCACAGCCGGATACGGAGGATTATATGGTCATCAACCGGCTGTCCCGGGAGGACGGATTGCCGGACCTGGACATCAACGGAATCTACTTCGACAGCCGGGGCTATGCCTGGATCAGCACCTTCGGCGGGGGACTGGTGAGGTACGACGGGGACTCTTTCCTCAAGTTCTCCAGAAAGAATGATCCGGAGTCCGTCGGCGACATCGTCAGCCAGTGCCGCGAAGACCGGTTCGGCCGGTTATGGATCCCCGGGGCGGGCGGCCTGGAGGTCATGGACCTGAAGACGCTCACCCTGCTCGGCGACATTCCCGGCATGCCCAAGGAATGGCGCAAGTCGCATTATCCCGCCGCCTTGAGACGGGACGCCAAGGGATGCCTCTGGTTTACGTCGAACGAGAGACTCTTCCGGGTGTCCTTTGCCGATGACGGGAACCGGGTCCTGGTCGATTCCCTGGACTGCAACGTCTCGAACGACAACCTCCTCCCCAAGCCCGGCGACGTGGAAAAGGACGGTTCCGTGTGGATCACCCTCAACGGACGTTTTTATAAGGTGCGGCAGATCGAAGGCAAGGGACTGCGTATGTCTGAAATCCTCCCGGACATCAGCATCGGCGAGGACAACCGGGCCACCTCTTACCTGCGTTCCGGGAACGACGTGTGGATCGGGACCATGAACGGCCTCTACCGGGTGGACATCGCCTCCGGCAAATATATCTGCTACCGGCACCGCGAAGCGGACCGTCGTTCGCTCTCGAACAACGAGATCACCGGCCTGTGCTTGTCGCCGGAAGGCGAGGTCGTGGTCGGGACCCTGGGCGGGGTGAGCATCTACAATCCGGTCAGCCACTCATTCAACACCTACGGATCCCGCGCCAACGTTTACGGGAACCAGATCCTGCCCGGCGAAATCGTGCGGAGCATCGCCGTCCGGGGCCGGCAGATCTGGGTGGGCCTGGAAGCGGAAGGGCTGGTCATCCTCCAGAAGAAGAGCCTCCACATCACCAACCTGTCCCGGATCGAAACCACTTCCACCCCCATTCCCTCCACGCCCATCCGGTCGGTGTTCATCGACAGCGACGACGGCCTGTGGCTCGGGGCGACGGGGTTCGGCCTGTGCCGGCAGGTCGGGGACCTGGTGTTCCGGAACTACAACACGGAGAACTCCGCGCTCCTGGGCAATACGATCACGTCCTTCTGTGAGGACGGAAAGGGCCGGATCTGGATGGGCACCGTGGACGGGCACCTGAACTATGTCAGCAAGGCCAGCCCCGACGTCGTCCAGGTTCCTGACGGCTCCAAGTCGGACGTGGCCCGGAACATCGATGTCATCCTCGGGATGGTCTATGACAGTTTCAATGACTATCTCTGGCTTTCGGCCCGCAGCGGGTTGTATATCTATGACCTGGGGAAATCCGAGTTCCGGGAGTATCCCGTCCGGCTGTCCACCTGCCTGGGTGCCTGCATCGTGTCCGGGAAACTGTGGGTGAGCAGCCTGGAAGGGATGAACGTGATTGACCTTGAAACCTTGGAATCCAAGGCATTGACGGGGTTCCCGATGTGTATGTCGCTCATTCCGGACGGGGATACCATCTGGGCCGGGACCTACGGGAGCGGCATCTACCGGGTGGACAAGTGCCTGTCGGAAACGCCGGACATCACCATCTATTCGGAGAATGACGGCCTGGCGGACAACCAGATCAACGGCCTGCTGCTGGACGGCATCTACCTGTGGATCACGACGGAGAACGGCCTCTCCCGCCTCGATACCCAGACGGGGGAACTGAGCAGCTACGGGATGGACGACGGCCTCAAATCGATGTCCTTCTGCGAGAACAGCCTCGCCAAGGGCAGCAACGGGACCATCTATCTCGGCCTGAAGGGAGGCGGCCTGAGCATCCTCCGGTCCAGCGTTGTCGCAAGCGGAACCGCCAGCATGCCCGAAGTCGTCATCTCGGGATACTACTCGAAGGAACAGTTCCACGACCTTTCGTTTACCGACACCATCAGCAAGGACGAGAAGGATACGGACTTCACGCTGAAGTTCTCGGACCTGTCCTACTTCCAGGGATCGGACATCATTTACGAAAGCCGGATCCTGCCGCTGGACAAGGAGTGGTCCCCGGTCTTCGGCAACGAGACGCACGTCAAGTTCGGGCACATCCCGGGCGGGAAATACCGGATCCAGATCCGCGCGGTGGACAAGAACGGAAACGTCCTGTCCCAGGATGAGAAGTCCCTGGATGTCAAGCCCGTCCTTTATAAGAGGTGGTGGTTCCGCCTGCTGGTCCTGCTGCTCTTCGCCGTGATCGTGCAGCTGTTCATCGCCTGGTACACCCAGTCCGTCAACCGGACGAAGGACCTGCTGCGCCAGGAGGTGGACAAGCAGACCAAGATCCTGCACGACCAGAAAATCGAACTGGAGAAGAAGGCGGAGGCGCTCGCGGAGCAGAATGCCCTGCTGCAGAAGCAGAATGAGATGATCGCCAGCCACAACACCCTGTTCGCCCGCACGCTGTCCAGCAAGGAGGCCGATTTCTCCTCCCAGCTGCTGGACGCCATCCAGAAGAAGTACAAGGATCCGGACCTCGATGTCCACGCCCTGGCGGAGGCCATGGGGATGAGCCGCAGCCTGCTGAACGAGAAGATCCAGATGACGCTCGGCCAGTCCATCGCGCAGTTCATCCGCACCTATCGCTTGAATGTCGCGAAGGAGATGATCAGCAACGGCACGAACAAGGATATGAATATCTCCGAAATCGCCTACGAGGTCGGTTTCAACGATCCGAAGTATTTCACCCGGTGTTTCACCAAGGAGTTCAACATCACCCCTTCCGACCTGTACCGGGAGAGTGTGGAGCCGGACGATTCGCAGAACGGTTGACGGGGGTTACGGCCGGGTCTGGCCGTTTCCGTCGATGAGCCATTTATAGGTGGTCAGTTCCTCGAGGCCCATGGGGCCGCGGGCGCCCAGCTTCTGGGTGCTGATGCCGATTTCGGCCCCGAGGCCGAACTGTGCGCCGTCCGTGAAACTGGTGGGGGCATTGACATAGACGCAGGCCGCATCCACGCTCGCCTGGAAGCGGCGGGCCGATGCGGCATTCTCGGTGACGATGGCCTCGCTATGGCCGGAACCGTAGGTCCGGATATGGTCCAGGGCTTCCTGCAGGCTATCGACCGTCTTGACGGCCATCTTGTAATCCATATACTCGGTTCCGAAGGCCTCGGGTCCGGCGGGGAACAGCCGTTCGGCCGGATAATGCCCATCCAGGGCGCTGAAAGCGCGGGAATCGGCATACAGGGTCACGCGTCCGGCCATTTCCGCGACCAGGGCAGGCAGGTCGGCCAGGCGGGAGGAATGGATGATCAGGCAGTCCAGGGCATTGCACACGCTGACCCGGCGGGTCTTGGCGTTGGTGACGATGCGGATGCCCTTCGCCAGGTCTCCGTCAATGTCGAAGTAAGTATTGACAACCCCGGCGCCGGTCTCGATGCACGGGACCTTGGCATTGTCTCGGACAAAGTCAATGAGGCGGCGACCGCCGCGGGGAATGATCAGGTCCACAAGGCCATTGGCCTCCAGCAGTTCCTTCGTCGCCTCGTGCGTAGCCGGGAGCAGGCACACCGCATTCTCCGGCAAACCGCTCTCCGCCAGGACCTTCCGGATGAGGGTGACGGCGGCCCGGTTGGAATGGTCCGCATCACGCCCGCCTTTCAGGAGGCAGGCATTGCCGCTCTTGAAGCATAGCGAGAACACGTCGAACGTGACATTTGGCCGGGCCTCATAGATGACGCCGATCACCCCGAAGGGCACGGCGACCTTCCGCAGCCGCAGGCCGTTGGGCAGCGTCCGGTCCGCCAGCGTCCGCTCCAGCGGACAGGGCAGCGTGGCCACCTTCCGCATATCGGCGGCGATGCCTTCCAGCCTTTCTTTCGTGAGCATCAGCCGGTCGTAGAGGGGATTCTCCGGGGACATCGCCGCGAGATCCTCCACATTGGCCGCCAACAGCGCCTCCGCCTCCTCCACGATCCGGTCGGCCAGCCGGTTCAGCAGCCCGTTCCTGGCCGCATCCTCCAGCTCCACTACCGCCCCCGCCGCCTCCCGCGCGGAGACGAACAGTTCAGTCAAGTCACTCATAAGATAGCATCGTTATTGGGTTGAAATACCATCGTTGTAGGGCTGCACGAGCCCTCCGGCTCCCTCGAAGGCAATCGCCCTCAGGAGAAAATAATCGTCTTGTTCTTGAAGGTCAGGATCTTACGCTCGATGTGCTTGGAGACGGCGCGGGAGAGGACGATTTTTTCGAGGTCCTTGCCCTTCAGCACGAGGCTTTCGGGGGTGTCCTTGTGGGTGATGCGGGTGACGTCCTGTTCGATGATGGGACCGGCATCCAGGTCGGCGGTCACGTAGTGGCTCGTGGCGCCGATGATCTTGACGCCGCGCTCGTAGGCCTGGTGGTAGGGCTTTGCGCCAATGAAGGCGGGAAGGAAGGAGTGGTGGATGTTGATGATGTGATGCGGATAGGCGGCGATCATTTCGTCGCTGATGATCTGCATGTAGCGCGCCAGGACGATGAAGGAGATGTTTTCCTTCCGGAGCAGTTCCATCTCCGCGGCCTCCACCTCGGCCTTGTTGCTGTGGTCTTTGTTGATGCTCCACACATAGTACGGGATGCCGAACTGCTCGGCCACGTAGCGCAGGTCCTCGTGGTTGGAGACGATGCAAGGGATGTCCACCTCCCACTCGCCGGCCTTCCAGCGGGACAGCAGGTCGTACAGGCAGTGGCTCATCTTGCTGACGAAGATGGCCATCCGCGGCCGCTGGTCGCTGAAGAACAGGCTGAAGGACATCTGGTACCGCTGCGCGTACAGCGTCGTGATATAGTCGGAAATCTTCTCGCGGGGGATCAGGAAACCGTCCAGTTCCCATTCGATCCGCATGAAGAACATGCTGTCCACCTGGTCGACATACTGGTCCAGATAGACGATATTGCCGCCGTTGTCGGTGATGAACCGGGTGACTTCCGAGATGATTCCCTTCCGGTCCGGGCAATGCAGGAGCATGATGGCCGTCTGTTTCATTTTCATAGAACGTTTTTAGGTTATTCCTGGATGGCGGCCGGGACGAATTCCGTATGCGGCGTGTCCTTCGGGTTGTTCAGGACATCCGGGAGGATGTTGTCGCGGTTTCCGTTGGTGATGATGACGCGGATCCCCTGCGCGGAGAGACGGGAGGCCACCTGGTACTTGGAAATCATGCCGCCGCGGCCGACGCTGGTCTTCTGCGTGCTGATGCGGCCCTTGGGCTCCTGGCCCGGCAGGATGCGGGGGATGAGTTTAGCGGCGGGATCGTCCGGCGAGCCGTCATAGACGCCATCCACGTTGGTCAGGATGATGAGCGCCTCGGCCTCCACCATACCGGCGACGAGGCCGGACAGTTCGTCATTGTCGGTGAACATCAGTTCGGTGATGCTCACGGTGTCGTTCTCATTGACCACCGGCAGGACATTGCCCTGCAGCATCACCTCCATGCAGTTCTTCTGGTTGTCGTATTCCTGGCCCTCCTCGAAGTTCTTCTTCATCGTGAGCACCTGGCCCACCGTGATCTCATAGGCCTGGAACAGCTTGTAATAGAGGTCCATAAGCCGGACCTGGCCGATGGCGGAGAACAGCTGCCGCTGCTGCACGTCGTCCAGCTTGCGGTCTTCGCTGATCACGGCGCGGCCGCAGGCCACGGCGCCGCTGGTCACCAGGACCACTTCGAAACCGTCCCGGCGCAGGGACGCAATCTGGTCCACGATCGCGGAAACCCGGGTCGTGTCCAGTTCGCCGTCCGGCCGCGTGAGGACCGCGCTTCCCACCTTCACGACAATCCGGTGCTTGCGGGGCGTCCGGACCACGGTGAGGCCCTTGATGACCGCATCGCTGAACCCGGCGTTCTCCATCGCGTTCAAGCCCCGGATGGTCAGGCCGTTCGGGGTACAGACCCGGTCGATCTCCTGCTCGGGATGGAAACCCTTGGCCTGGACCAATGCCGCGGCGCCGCGGACGGTCTGGCACACGGCCCCGCCGACCTCCTCCCGGCTGAAGCCCAGCCGGATACCGCCCTCGACAGACGCGCTGATATAGCGCATCGCATAGGCGATACCGCAGGAGGCGAGGGAAGTGCCGGAGAGCATCCGGTCCACCGGAACGATCTGGCTCAGACCCACTTGGTCGAACATTTCCTTCAGCAGGGCGGTCTGCGCTTCCGTCGCCGTCACCGGGGAGATATAGGACATGCTTTCGCCGATCTCAACGGCCGTGTTGGGGATGACATAGGCAATGGACGGCAGGGTGCCGTCCTTCTCCAGCCACGCCGTGAGCTGCCCGGCGACAATGCAGGGCGAGACGCAGACGACCATCTGCCGCTGATAATCCAGCACGGGCGCCGTTTCCCGGAGGACGTCCTCCATCTGCCAGGGCTTGACGGCATAGAAGACCATATCGGCCTCCACCACCGCCGCGCGGTTGTCTGTCGATGTACGGATGCCGAAAGCCTTGAACCGTTCCAGGCTGGTGGTGTGACGGGCCGTCACCGTGATATTCTCCGGGGGAAGGGCCCCGCGGGAAGCGAGCCCGATGGCGGTGGAACCTCCGATGTTCCCCGCACCGATAACCGTGATTTTCATACTACTACTGACTAACTCCCCCAAAGCTAACTTTTTTCTGCGTCATTTCCAAATGAAAGGCGCAGAAGGGGGCTGAAAACCCCCGTAACCGGCCTAATCCGAATACAGCCCCTCGCGGGAAAGGAGATGGTCCAGGTTGGAGAGTCCGTACAGGACCACGGCGGTGACGATGGCGGAGTGCTCCATATACTCCGGGATGAGTTTGTTGTAAATGTCACGCTCCGTGTGCCAGATCTCGCCGTACTCGAAGTTGTAGCCCTTCGGGTCGGTTTCCCGGAAGGAGAGGGTGGGGACGCCGTTGCGGGCGAAGTAGGCGTGGTCGCTGCCGCCACCGCGCGTGGGACGCGGCTTCGCCGGCTCTTCGCGCTTGATCACCGTGAAGGGGAACTCCGGATTCAGGTTCTCCAGGGGCTTGCACACCTGCACATAGTCATCATACATCGCCGGCGGAACAGTCACGCTCGTCGCGCACAGCGGGCCGCCGTCGCGGTTGATGTAGTTGGAAATCTTCTCCAGCGGAACCGTCTTGTTCTCAACGAAATACTTCGAGCCCAGCAGGCCGAACTCCTCGGCCGTCCAGATGCAGAACAGGATGGTGCGCTTGGGCTTGGCCCCGGAGGTGGCCAGGAGCCGCGCGGCCTCCATCGTCACGGACGCGCCGTTTCCGTCATCCACGGCACCGCCGGCCGTGTCGTAGGAATCCAGGTGCCCGCCCGCCATCACATACTCCTTGGGATACTTGCTCCCGCGGAGGATGCCGATGATATTGTGATACTTCACCGGCCCGCGGTAGAAGTGGTTCCGGATGTCGAACTCCAGCTGGAAAATGTCCTTGCGGCGCACCTTCTCCTGGATGATCTTGAACTGCGCCTCGTCCAGGAGTATGTCGCACACCGTGGGCAGGTCCTCCATCGTGATGTCATAGCAGTGCTTACGGTCATACATCACCCGCAGCGGCACCTTCGCCGAGCGGATGAATCCCAGCACGCCGGCATCCACCATCTCGTGGTAGAAGAGCGTATCCACATTCTCCCGCCAGTCCAGGGCCATGCCGTTGGATTCCACGTCCAGGAGCACCCAGGCGCCCTTGAGCAGCCCTTTCATCCGGTCGAACTGCGCGCGCGTCTTGGGCTCCGCCACCACGTGGCCGGCCTGCTTGCCCTTCGTCCCCGCCGTATAGGAAGGCGTCCCGAAATGCAGCGTCATGCCGTCTTCGCTGAGCATGCGCCCGGACCAGGGGCCGCGGTTGAAGCCCACATTGATCTCCCCGGCCTCCTGTACCATCACTTCCAGCCCCCACGACTCGAACTGTTCCTTCACCCAGGCTTCCGCCTCGGTCAGGGCCGCGGAACCCACGATGCGCCCGCCGATGCGGTTCGCCAGGAAGTCGGCGTGCTCCATGGTCCGGTTGTCGGTCTTGCCGGTTTCAATGATTTTCTGGACGACCTTGTCCTGCGCAAAGGCGGACAGGCCCAGGGTCGCGAGGACCGCGAACAAAAAAAGACGATGTTTCATAGCATAAACAGATTACTGCACAGCCGGTTCGCTGTAACGGATATACACGCCATAGTCGTGGATGTAATGGTCCAGGCCGTTGCCGGAGCCTTCCACGACGCCCTGGCGCTTGCCGGAAAGGAGTTCCTGCGACATATTCTTCTCGTCCAGGAGACGCTGGATGGTTTCCGGATTGTCGCCGTGATAGTGGCCGGGATAGAGTTTCGTGATCCCGTTGGCCTTCATATAGTCCAATGTATGGTCAATGGTGCCGATCAGCCCCCGGAAGGTCCCCGCGAAGAGCAGCAGGTTGCCGGAGCCGAAGGCATCGCCGCTGAAGCCGTAGCCGCGGTCCTTGTCAAAGAAGGAGACGGACCCGGAGGTATGGCCCGGGGTGTAGAGCACCTCCACCTTCCGGCCGCCGAGATCGAAGACCTGCCCCTCCGAGAGATACTTGACCTCTCCCCGGTAATCCTTGCGGCGCGGGCCCAGCAGGGCCGTATCGGCCGGATGGATCCAAGCCTCCGGGAAACCGACGGCTCCGCCCACATGGTCGCCGTGGCCGTGGGTGAGCGCCAGGGTGACGGGCTTGTCCGTCAATTTCGTAACCGTCTGATACAGATTGGGAATCCAGGTCCCCGCATCGATCACCAGGGCGCGCTCCTCCCCTTCGAGCACATAGACGGACTCATTATACACCAAGTGGCCGTTCCCCTCCCAGGTATGGTCGTCAATCCGGCGGAACACGATGTCGCCGTCGCGGCAGACAAAGGTTTCCGGGTAGTGGGCGCGGTACTGTTCCGCCTGGGCGGCGCTCCAGGTGACGATGGCCTGGCCGTGGCGGAAGTAGGTATCCAGCCCCGGACGGCCCAGGTTGGAGGGCTCCGTCGCAGCGGTGCCGGCCTCCATCTCATCCACGAGGGCCTTCATGTCCCGGAGGTATTCCATCCCCAGTTCGCTGTGGTCCGGCAGCTTCAGCCAGTCTTTCTGCCAATAGTGCCCGCCATAGACCTGCAGGCGCTCAGGGTCCACCCCGCGGGCCTCCAGGGTCTCGAGAAGGTGCGGCACGGCCGATACGTATTGGTTGAAACCGTCCTCGTTGAAGATCCAGACCCCGTGGCCGGAGCCCACCGCATCACCCGTGAACAGCAGGTCCTGCCCCTTGAGCAGATACACCATCGACCCGTCCGTATGGCCGGGAACGGCGATGGCTTCCACTTCCATCCCGCCGAGGTCGAAGATTTCCCCCTCGCGGATGAAGCGCGCCTTCGCATCGGGATAGCGCTCCCCGAACCACGCGAAATCCCCCTCCGGCAGCGTGAACCGGACCTCCGGGTCCTCGATGAAGGCCGGGAGCATCCCCGTGTGGTCCCCGTGCTGATGCGTGAAGGTGATGGTCAGGGGTTTCCCGACCACGCGTTCCGCCACGATGGTCCGGAGCGACTCCGCCGCGTTGTCGGCCCAGGTGATGGGATTGGACAGGTCAATGAGGAGCGCCTCCTGCCGGCCGACCAGCAGATAGATGTCGGAGCAGTTGTTGAAATGCGTGAGCTTCCCGTCGGCATCGAAGGCCTCGCCGGCCGGGTTCGCCCGGTTGAAATCCTGGATGTGGTACACGTCCCGGCTGATGACGGAAACGGTGTAGGGACCGACCTCAATATCGTCCACAGGACCGCAGGCGGCTGCGAGAAGGACCAGACCGGCTGAAAAAAGGGTCAATAAGTGTTTCATGGAAAGGGGCTTGAAATGGTCTATCCCACAAAAATAACAAAAATTCATTAATAAAAAATCATAGAAAAGGATTAACTTTGCACCCATGAAAAAGCTATCTCTGTCCCTTCTGCTGGTGGTGGGCCTGTCTGCCTGTGCACCCAAGGAAAAAGAAATCGTGCCGGCCGCGCCGGATTATACCGATGATACGATGTGGATTACCGAAGACGGCGACCCGGACGGAACCGGCGCCGATATCTTCTATGTCGTGTCCACCTGGGAAAATGACTGGACGGATCCGGAAGGACGGACCATCCATTATGCCGATGTGTGGAATCCGAAGCACCGCGAGCGGATGGGCAGTGAAATCTCGAAAGTCTGCGCCTATATGGCTCCCGGCAACCGCTTTTACGGCCCCTTCTACCGCCACGCGACCATCGAGGCCTTCCTCACCCGTGACGATGAAATCATCCACGAGCGCACGCGCCTCGCGATGAAGGACGTATGCGACGCCTTCGACCGCTTCCTGGCGGAGCGCGATTCCAGCCGCCCGATCATCATCGCCGGCTTCAGCCAGGGCGGTATGGCCGTGGTGGAACTGCTCAAGCACATGGACGACGCCACCTATTCGCACCTGGCCGCGGCCTACGTGCTGGGCTACAAGGTGACGGACGAGGACCTGGCCTCTTGCACCCACATCCAGCCTGCCGAAGGCCCGGACGACGTGGGCGTCACCATCTGCTACAACACCGTGAAGGATGTCAAGTACGTGAATCCGGTGGTTGCCTCCACCAGCATCGCCATCAACCCCGTGAACTGGTGTACCGACGCCACGCCGGCCGTGCTCCACGACAGCATCACCGTCACCCTCTCGCCGGAATACCACGTCCTGGTGGTCGAAGGATACGAAGGCAAGGAGTACCGCCCCTTCGCCGGTTTCATCAACGTGGGCGACATCCACAGCTGCGAGCCCTGGCTCTACAGCGACTGCCTGCAGGAGAACATCACCGTCCGCACCCAGGCCTGGCATCAACTTCACCCGTAACCTTTCAGGTAATATGAGTTTCCGTTATAACAACGGCAGTACCAAGACCCCCATCGTGACCAAGTCCGTGACCATCTCCGGCGCCACCTACCGCGGCAACAAGACGATCCCCGCCGACTACAAGCCCAACGGCTCCTTCGTGAGCGTGAAGAACGCCACTCTCGACAAGCGCCTGGACCTCCCCCTCAACGCCACGGAAGTAACCACCGTGCTGTAGGGACCTGATTACCAAACTTTTTTAGAGGTTTTACGGAAATTGCGTATCTTTGTGCGTTTTTTGTGTATTTAAAACGGACAAGGTTATGTGTGGAATCGTCGGCTACGTCGGAGGGCGGCAGGCCTATCCGATCCTGGTGAAGGGCCTGACCCGGCTCGAGTACCGGGGGTATGACAGCGCCGGAGTGGCGCTCATCGGGGACGAGGGGAATCTCGTCATCTACAAGACCAAAGGGAAGGTGCGCGACCTCGAGCGGGTGGCGGCGGGACAGGACCTGTCCGGCAGCATCGGCATCGCCCATACCCGATGGGCCACGCACGGGGAGCCGAGCGACGTCAACTCCCATCCGCATTTTTCCGAGAACCATCAGCTGGCGCTCATCCACAACGGCATCATCGAGAATTACCGGAGCCTCAAGACCGAACTGGAGCGGCACGGCTACCATTTCCAGAGCCAGACGGACACCGAGGTCGCCATCCAGTGGATCCAGTATATGATGGACTCCCGGGGCGTGAGCCTGGAAGAGGCCGTTCCCCTGGCCTTGAACCACGTCGTCGGGGCCTATGCCCTGGTGATCCTGGACAAGTCGCAGCCGGACAAGCTCATCGCGGCCCGCAAGGGCAGTCCGCTGCTGATCGGGGTGGGCGAAAACGAGTATTTCGTGGGCTCCGATGCCTCTCCCATCATCGAATACACCAACAAGGTCGTCTATCTGGACGAGGAGCAGATCGCCTTCATCCAGCGCGGGAAGGAGCTGCGTATCACGGACTTGAAGAGCGTGGAACAGACGCCCCAGGTGCGGGAGCTGGCGATGAGCCTGAGCGAGATCGAAAAGGGCGGCTTCCCGCATTTCATGCTCAAGGAGATCTTCGAGCAGCCGCAGACCCTTGAAGCTTCGATGCAGGGGCGCCTGCATCCGGAACTCGGGGAGGTCAAGCTCTCCGGCGTCATTGACAACCGCGAGCGCCTGCTGGGCGCCAAACGGATCCTCATCTGCGCCTGCGGGACCTCCTGGCACGCCGGCCTGATCGGCAAATACATCCTGGAGGACCTGACGCGCAAGCCCGTCGAGGTCGAATATGCCTCGGAATTCCGGTACCGCCGGCCGGTCATCTTCCCGACGGACGTGGTGATCGCCATCTCCCAGTCCGGCGAGACGGCCGATACCCTGGCGGCGGTCAAACTGGCCCGGGAGGCGGGGGCCTTCCTGTTCGGCATCTGCAACGTCGTCGGGTCGTCCATCGCCCGCGCCACGGACACCGGCTGCTATACGCACATCGGCCCGGAGATCGGCGTGGCATCGACCAAGGCCTTCACGGCGCAGGTCACGACCCTGTTCCTGATCGCCCTGAGCCTGGCCGAACAGCTGGGCACGGTGACCCAGGAACGGCGCGGACAGCTGGTTTCCGAACTGCAGCGCATCCCCGGCAAGATCGACAGGATCCTCCGGCACGACGCGGAGATCGCGGACCTGGCGAAGATTTTCACGTACACGCGCAATTTCCTCTACCTGGGCCGCGGCTTCAACTATCCCGTGGCGCTGGAAGGCGCGCTCAAGCTCAAGGAAATCTCCTATATCCACGCGGAAGGGTACCCGGCCGCCGAGATGAAGCACGGCCCCATCGCCCTCATCGACGAGGAGATGCCGGTCGTGGTGATCGCCCCGCGCCGGGGCAACTATGACAAGATCCTGAGCAACATCCAGGAGGTCAAGGCGCGCAAGGGACGCATCATCAGCGTGGTCACGGAGGGGGACACGGACGTGAAAGCCCTGTCCGACTGGTACTTCGAGATTCCGGACACGGAAGAGTACTTCGAGCCCATCCTGTCCATCATCCCGCTGCAGCTCCTTGCCTATCACATCGCCATCGCCAAGGGCCGCAACGTGGACCAGCCCCGCAACCTCGCCAAGAGCGTCACGGTGGAGTGACGGAAAGGAAAAAACACTTCTGTTGTGAAAAAATTTAAAAAAGTTTTTGCTTTTTAAAATTTTTGTGTAACTTGCGGTCGAAAACATGAGCAAAGCAGTGGCATACACCCTGAATAATAATAACCAGCAGCAGTCTTGGAATCAGCAGGTTCCGAGCGCTTCTTGGTGTGTATAACCCCAGCCATTATGGCACACGAAATAGCAGAAGCAAACAAGAGTTAATAGTTGAGAGGCTGGTCCGAACGGATCAGCCTCTCTCGTTAAGGAAAGTTAGTTAGTTTCACTTATAAAAAGTTATTCTTATGGACAGAACTGGTTTGGTCAAGGAATCCTTCGTGAAGAAGGAAGTCCCCGCCGGAATTCCGGCAGGAAAAACGTCCGATTACTTCGGCGAGTTGGTCTTCGACCGCAAAAAGATGTACAAGTACCTGGACGCCGGGAGCCTCCACGCCCTGCTCGACTGCATCGAGGGCGGCAAGCCGCTGGACCGCAAGACGGCGGACGGTGTGGCGGCCGGCATGAAGGAATGGGCGATCGAACACGGCGTGACCCACGTCACGCACTGGTTCCAGCCCCTCACCGAAGGAACAGCCGAGAAGCACGACTCCCTGATCGACTATGACGGCAAAGGTGGCGTGATCGAGACCTTTGACGGAAAGATGCTGGCCCAGCAGGAACCGGACGCCTCGTCCTTCCCCAGCGGCGGCATCCGCGCCACCTTCGAAGCCCGCGGCTACACGGCCTGGGACCCGACCTCTCCGGTTTTCATCCTGGACGACACCCTCTGCATCCCCACGGTGTTCATCTCCTACACCGGCGAAGCCCTGGACTACAAGACCCCGCTCAAGAAGGCCCTGAAGGCCGTCAGCGACGCGGCCGTGCCTATCTGCAAGCTCTTTGACCCGGGCGTGAGCAAGGTCTATTCCTACCTGGGCTGGGAGCAGGAGTACTTCCTCGTGGACGAGGGTCTCTATGCCGCCCGCACGGACCTGATGATCACCGGCCGCACCCTGTTCGGTCACAACTCCTCCAAGAACCAGCAGCTGGACGACCACTACTTCGCGGCTATTCCGCCGCGTGTGGCGGCCTTCATGCGCGACCTGGAAATCGCCGGCCACAAGCTGGGCATTCCCATCAAGACGCGCCATAACGAGGTGGCTCCCAACCAGTTCGAACTTGCGCCTATCTACGGCGAGACGAACCTCGCCAATGACCAGAACCAGATCGTGATGAACCTGATGAACCGCATCGCCCGCCAGCACGGTTTCGTGGTGCTGCTGCACGAGAAGCCCTTCGACGGGGTGAACGGTTCCGGTAAGCACAACAACTGGTCGCTCGGAACGGACAAGGGCACCCAGCTGCTTGCCCCGGGCAAGGACGCCAAGGGGAACCTGCAGTTCATCACCTTCTTCGTGAACGTGCTCGCCGCCGTCCAGAAGCATAACGCCCTCCTGAAGGCCACCATTGCCAGCGCCACCAACGCCCACCGCCTGGGTGCCAACGAGGCCCCGCCGGCCATCGTCTCCGCCTTCCTGGGCCGCACCATGACCGACGTGCTGCACAAGCTCCTGGAAGTTCCTTCCGACACGCCGATCGAGATCGCCGGCAAGAAGGGCAAGAGCGTCGGCCTGGTGGAGATCCCGGAGATCTTCGTGGACAACACCGACCGCAACCGCACCTCGCCGTTCGCCTTCACCGGCAACCGCTTCGAGTTCCGTGCCGTGGGTTCCTGTGCCAACTGTGCCGGTGCGATGACCACCCTGAACGCCGCCGTCGCTGAGCAGCTCATCTCGTTCAAGGCTGCCGTGGATGCGGAGATCGCGAAGGGCAAGAAGACGAACGTCGCCATTATGGACGCCCTCAAGCCCATCATCGCCTCCATCATCGACACCGTCTGCTTCGACGGCAACGGTTATACCGAGGAGTGGAAGGAGGAAGCCAAGCGCCGCGGCCTGGACGTGGAGACCAACGTGCCCAAGATGTTCTGTGAGTTCACCAAGCCCGCTTCCGTGGAGATGTTCACCAAGACGGGTGTCTATACCGAGAAGGAACTCATCGCCCGCAACGAGGTGAAGTGGGAGACCTATGTGAAGAAGGTCCAGATCGAATCCCGCGTGATGGTGCGTATGGCCATCAACCACATCATCCCCGCCGCCGTGGCCTACAAGACCGCGCTGATGAAGGAACTCACCCTGGCGAAGGAACTGTTCGGCAGCCTGGACAGCTGCGCCACCGAGGTGCGCCTCCTGGAACGCATCAACAAGTACCTGGATGAAGTGGGTGTCAAGACCCAGGCCATGAAGGAGGCCCGCAAGGCCGCCAACGCCATCGAGGGCGAGTACGAGCGCGCGCTGGCCTACCACGAAATCGCCGAAAGCCTCTACGACCTGCGCAAGCCCATCGACAAACTGGAAGAGGTGGTCGACAACAAGCTGTGGCCGCTTCCGAAGTATCGCGAACTTCTGTTTATCAGCTAGTTAAACCATGAAAACAGGTCTATACGATCCGGCATCGGAACACGATGCCTGTGGGATTGGTATGGTCGTCAACATCCGCGGCGACAAGACCCACGAGCTCGTGGACAACGCCCTCACGGTGTTGGAGAACATGAGCCACCGCGGGGCCGAGGGTGCCGACGGAAAGTCGGGCGACGGGGCCGGCATCATGGTCCAGATTCCCCATGAGTTCATCCTTCTCCAGGGCGTTCCCGTCCCGGAGAAGGGACGCTACGGGACCGGCCTGATGTTCCTGCCCAAGGAGGCCGCGCGGCGCAGCCGCATCCTCGAGTCCGTCCGGGCCGAGGTGGAAGCCGCGGGCTGCGTCCTGAGCCACGTCCGGGAAGTGCCCGTCAACTCCGCCTGCCTGGGCGAAGAGGCGGCCAAGGGCGAACCCTTCACGGCGCAGATCTTCGTGACCAGCGCCGAGTTCATCGGGGACACGGACTTCGAGCGCAAGCTCTACCGCATCCGCAAGCACATCGAGCGGCTGGGCGAGGACTGCTACATCTGCTCCCTCTCCACCCGCAACATCGTGTACAAGGGCATGCTCACCAGCCGTCAGCTGCGGGAATACTTCACCGACCTGACGAACCCGTGGTTCACCAGCGCGATGGCCATCGTCCATTCCCGGTTCTCCACGAACACCTTCCCGCAGTGGAGCCTGGCGCAGCCGTTCCGGATGCTCTGCCACAACGGTGAGATCAATACCATCCGCGGCAACCGGAGCTGGATGCAGGCCCGCCAGAGCGTGCTCAACTCGGGGGCGCTGGGGGACATCAGCGACATCACCCCGCTCATCCAGCCCGAGATGAGCGACTCCGCCAGCCTGGACAACGTCCTGGAGTTCCTGACCCTGAGCGGGCTCAGCCTCCCGCAGGCCGTTTCCGTGCTGATGCCGGAAAGCATCGACGAGACGAACCCCATTTCGGAGGACCTCCGGGCCTTCTATGAATACCATTCCATCCTGATGGAGCCCTGGGACGGCCCGGCTACGCTGCTGTTCAGCGACGGCCGCTACGCCGGCAGCATCCAGGACCGCAACGGCCTGCGGCCGGGGCGCTACACCATCACCAAGCGCGGCTTCCTGGTCGTGGCGAGCGAGGTGGGCGTGCTGGACTTCGACCCCACCGAGATCGAGTGCAAGGGCCGCCTGGAACCCGGCAAGATGCTGCTCGTGGACACCAAGGAAGGGAAGATCTGGTACGACGGCGAGATCAAGGAGCAGCTGGCGTCGGAGCATCCGTACCGCAAGTGGCTGTCCGCTGGCCGTATCCAGCTGGAGGACCTGCACAGCGGCCGCAAGGTCGAGCACAACGAGGCCGACCTCCTGCACAAGGAACTCCTGTTCGGCTGCTCGGCGGAAGATGTCGAGAACGCCATCAAGCCGATGTGCGAACGCGGCAGCGAGCCGACGTCCTCCATGGGCAACGACACTCCGCTGGCCGTGCTCACGGAGCGCCCGCAGAGTTTTTTCAACTATTTCCGCCAGCAGTTCGCCCAGGTGACGAACCCGCCCATCGACTCCATCCGCGAGCAGATGGTGATGTCCCTGTTCGAATATATCGGACGCGTGGGAACGGGTATCCTGACCCCGGACGAGGACAACTGCAAGATGGTGCGCCTGCCGCATCCGATCCTGACCAACACGCAGCTGGACCTGCTGTGCAACATCCGTTACAAGGGTTTCAACACCGTCAAGCTCCCGATGCTCTTCGAGTGCGCAGCGAGCACCGCCACTGCGGCGTCCAACCTGCGCCGGGCCCTCACCGGCCTGTGCCAGAAGGCGGAGAAGTGCGTGGATGACGGCGTGAACTATATCATCCTGTCGGACCGCGACGTGGACGAGACCCACGCGCCCATCCCTTCGCTGCTGGCCGTCAGTGCGGTGCACCACCACCTGATCGCTACCGGCAAGCGCGTGCAGACGGCGCTGATCGTCGAGAGCGGTGAGATCCGCGAGACGATGCACGCCGCCCTGCTGCTCGGCTACGGTGCGTCCGCCATCAACCCCTACCTCTCCTTCGCCATCATTTCGAGCCTGACGCACGGCGGCAAACTGCAACTGAACTACGCCACGGCCCGCACCAACTACATCGAGGCGATGAAGAAGGGCCTGCTGAAGATCATGGCCAAGATGGGCATCTCCACCATCCGTTCCTACCGGGGCGCCCGGATTTTCGAGAGCATCGGCCTGGACGAGGGCCTGCTGCACGAGTATTTCGGCACGGACCGTTCGTCCATCGGCGGCATCGGCCTGGAGACCATCGCCCGCGATGCGATGTGGTTCCACGCGCAGGCGTATGCCGATGCGCCGCACACGGACTTCCTGCCCAACATCGGCCAGTTCCACTACCGCAAGGGCGGCATCCCGCACGCCTGGAACCCGGAGACGATTTCCACCCTGCAACTGGCGACGCGCCTCGGGAGCTTCCGCAAGTTCAAGGAGTTCACCGCCGCCGTGGACGGCAAGGGAGACCCGATCTTCCTGCGCGACCTGCTGGATTTCAAGCGGGGCACGCCCGTCTCCGTCGAGGAGGTGGAACCCGTCGAGGATATCGTGAAACGCTTCGTAGTCAGCGCGATGAGCTTCGGTGCCCTGAGCATCGAGGCCCACGAGGCCATCGCCCTGGCGATGAACCGCCTCGGTTCCCGTTCCAACACGGGCGAGGGCGGCGAGGACAACGAGCGCTACCACCGGGACGTGGACGGCGTTTCCCTGTCGAGCAAGACCAAGCAGGTGGCCTCCGGCCGCTTCGGCGTCACGGCGGAATACCTGGTCAACGCGGAAGAGATCCAGATCAAGGTGGCCCAGGGCGCGAAGCCCGGTGAGGGCGGCCAGCTGCCCGGATTCAAGGTCAATGCGATTATCGCGAAGACCCGCAACTCCATCCCGGGCATCTCCCTGATCTCCCCGCCGCCGCACCACGACATCTACTCCATCGAGGACCTCTCCCAGCTGATCTTCGACCTCAAGAATGTCAATCCGGCCGCTGCCATCAGCGTGAAGCTGGTGTCCGAGAGCGGCGTGGGCACGATCGCCGCGGGCGTGGCCAAGGCCAAGGCCGACCTGATCGTCGTATCCGGTGCCGAAGGCGGTACCGGTGCCTCCCCGGCCTCGTCGATGCGCTTCGCCGGCATCAGCCCGGAAATCGGCCTCGCCGAGGCGCAGCAGACGCTGGTCCGCAACGGCCTGCGCAGCCAGGTCCGCCTCCAGGTGGACGGCCAGCTCAAGACCGGACGCGACGTGATCCTGCTGTCGCTGCTGGGCGCTGACGAGTTCGGCTTCGGCACCCTGCCGCTGATCGTGCTCGGCTGCGTGATGATGCGCAAGTGCAGCCTGAACACCTGCCCCACGGGCGTGGCCACGCAGGACCCGGAACTGCGGAAGCATTTCCTGGGCAAGGCGGATTACCTCGTCAACTACTTCACCTTCCTGGCCCAGGAAGTCCGGGAATACCTGGCTGAAATGGGTTATAAGAAGCTTTCCGACATCATCGGCCATACGGACCTGCTGGTGCGCAAGCCGGACGTCGAGGGCTCCAAGGTCTCGCACGTCGATCTGTCCCGCCTGCTCTTCCGCGAGGAGGGGCCCGGCTGCTGGGCCGGCGGCCCGCTGCACGACCTGCCGGCGGTACGCGACCAGGAGATCATCAAGGCGGCCCAGCCGGCCATCGAGTGGAAGGAGGAGATCAGCCTCGAATACCCGATCGCCAACACCGACCGGGCCACCTGCACGATGCTCAGCGGGCGGATCGCCGCCAAGTACGGCGCCGAGGGCCTGCCGGATTCCACCCTGAACATCAAGTTCAAGGGGGCGGCCGGCCAGAGCTTCTGCGCCTTCCTCGCAGGCGGTGTCAACGTCCGTCTGGAGGGTGAGGCCAATGACTACGTGGGCAAGGGACTGAGCGGTGGCCGGGTGGCCATCCGGCCGTCCACGCGCGCCCCTTACAAGGCGGAGGAAAACACCATCGTGGGCAACACCTGCCTGTACGGAGCCACCGGCGGCGAGATGTATGTAGCCGGCCGGGCGGGCCAGCGCTTCGCGGTCCGTAACTCCGGCGCCAAGGCCGTCGTGGAGGGCACGGGCGACCACTGCTGCGAGTATATGACGGGCGGCCGTGTGGTCGTGCTGGGTCCCGTGGGCCGGAACTTCGCCGCCGGTATGTCCGGAGGCGTGGCCTACGTCTATGACCCCGCCCACGTGTTCGACTATTACTGCAACATGGACATGGTCGAGATCTCCCTGGTGGACGACAAGCTGGACCGCAAGGAACTCCACGAACTGGTCCGCCAGCACTATCTCTATACCGGCTCCGCCCTGGCGCGGACCCTGCTGGACGACTGGACCCGTTCCGTGGACGACTTCATCAAGGTCATTCCGATTGAATACAAACACGTCCTCGAGCAGGAGCGGCTGCGCGCCCTGGCCGAGAAGGTGCAGCATCTCCAAATCCAATATTGACGCGTTATGGGAGACTACAAAGCATTTTTGACGATACCCCGCAAGGAGGCCGGCTACCGGCCGGTCCACGACCGCATCCAGGATTTCGGGGAAGTGGAGCAGACGCTCAACGAGGGCGACCGCCGGCTGCAGGCGTCGCGCTGCATGGACTGCGGCGTCCCGTTCTGCAACTGGGCCTGCCCCCTGGGCAACCGCCCGCCGGAGTGGAACGACGCCGTCTATAAAGGGGATTTCGAGCTGGCTTACCGCCTGCTCAACGCGACCAACGATTTCCCGGAGTTCACCGGACGCGTGTGCCCGGCCCTCTGCGAGAAGGCGTGCGTGCTGAACCTGACGCTGCACGAGCCCACGACCAACCGCGAGAACGAGGCGGCGATCACCGAGATTGCCTACCGCGAGAACTATGTCCGCCCCGTGGCGCCCGAGCGCAACGGACGCAAGGTGGCGGTCATCGGGGCCGGTCCTTCGGGCCTGGCTGCGGCCAACCAGCTGAACCGGAAAGGCTACACGGTGACGGTGTTCGAGAAGAACGAGAAGGCTGGCGGACTGCTCCGCTTCGGCATTCCCAACTTCAAGCTGAACAAGCTGGTCATCGACCGCCGCATCAGCCTGATGGAGCAGGAGGGCGTGACCTTCCGTTATGGCGAGCAGGTGTCCCCGGAAGCGCTTCCGGAAGGCTTTGACGCCTATGTCATCGCCACTGGTACGCCCACGGCACGCGACCTGCCCGTGCCTGGACGCGAACTGAAGGGGGTCCATTTCGCCCTCGAACTGCTCTCGCAGCAGAACCGCGTCCTGTACGGCACCGAGGTCGATGCTTCGGACCGCGTGACCTGCAAGGGCAAGGACGTGCTCGTGATCGGCGGTGGCGACACCGGTTCCGACTGCATCGGCACCGCGCACCGGCAGGGCTGCAAGTCCGTGATGCAGATCGAGATCCTGCCCAAGCCGCCCGCAGGCCCGGACGACCCGGCGAACCCCTGGCCCGCCTGGCCGCGGACGCTCAAGACCTCTTCCTCCCACGAGGAGGGCTGCGAGCGGCGCTGGAACATCAACACGCTCCGCTTCCTGGGCGAGGACGGCCGCCTGACCGGCGTCGAGATTCAGCCCATCGACTGGGAGAAGGACCCCGCCGGGGGCCGTCCCAAGATGGTCCCGGCCGGCGATCCGGAAGTGGTGAAGGCCGATATCGTCCTGCTGGCGATGGGCTTTCTGAAGCCCCAGCTGCCGCAGGTGGGCGAGAACGTGTTCTTCGCGGGGGATGTCCAGAGCGGCGCCTCGCTGGTCGTGCGGGCGATGGCCTCCGGCCACGCCGCCGCCGAGGCCCTGGACGCCTGGTGCAAGAAACGTTAATTCTTCTTTAACATATTGATTTTTAGTTACTTGCGAATTCTTCGGGTTCGCTTGTCAGGGGGATTTTATACCCTTTTGAAACCAAACCAACCATCATCAAATAGTAGTAGTGTATGAAAAAGATTGAAGCCATCGTCCGGAAGACGAAATTCGAGGAGGTCAAGGAGGCCTTGCTCGCCGCGGACATCAACTGGTTCGAGTATCACAACGTGCACGGCATCGGTCAGAGCCGGCAGGAGCGCATCTATCGTGGCGTCCAGTATTCCACGGACGTGATCGAGCGCGTCGCGCTGACCATCGTCTGCCGCGACCAGTTCGTCGATCCCACCGTGGAGGTGATCCTGAAGACCGCCTCGACGGGAGAGATCGGTGACGGACGCATTTTCATCAGCGACGTCATCGACACCTGGTCCATCCGCACGGGGGAGCACGGCGACACGGTGCTCCGCGACAAGAAGTAGAACCCCTTAAAACGTATATAAAATGAACGATATAGCTATCTCCCTCGATACTGTCTGGATGCTGTTGGCCGCCATGCTGGTCTTCTTTATGCAACCCGGCTTTGCGCTGTGCGAAGCGGGATTCACCCGCAGCAAGAACACGGCGAACATCCTGATGAAGAACTTTGTGGACTTTATGTTCGGCTCCCTGCTGTTCTGGTTTGTCGGTTTCGGCTTCATGTTCGGCAGCGACGGCGCCGGTTTCATCGGCATGCCCAACTGGGGCGACCTGTCTTTCTACCAGAGCGACCTGCCCGTCGAGGGCTTCCTGATCTTCGAAACCGTCTTCTGCGCGACATCCGCGACCATCGTCAGCGGTGCCATGGCAGAACGGACGAAATTCTCGATGTATCTGGTGTACAGTGCTTTCATTTCCCTGTTCATCTACCCGATCGAAGGCCATTGGACCTGGGGCGGCGGCTGGCTCGCGGACCTCGGTTTCCACGATTTCGCCGGTTCGGCGATCGTCCACAGCGTGGGTGGCGTGTTGGCGCTGATCGGCGCATTGGCGCTGGGCCCGCGCATTGGCAAGTACACCTCCGACGGCAAGAGCCGGGCGATCCCCGGCCATAACCTGACGATGGCCGCGCTCGGCGTGTTCATCCTCTGGATGGGCTGGTTCGGCTTCAACCCGGGTTCGCAGCTGGCTGCGTCCGGTGAAGTGAACCGCGTGGCGATTTCGCACGTTTTCCTGACCACCAACCTCGCGGCCGCGGCCGGCGGTGTGGCGACGATGTTCCTCACCTGGTGGAAATATGGCAAGCCGTCTCTCTCATTGACCCTCAACGGCGTCCTGGCCGGTCTGGTCGGCATTACGGCGGGCTGCGACCTGGTTTCCCCGCTGGGCGCGGTCATCATCGGCCTGATTTGCGGCGTCGTGCTGGTGTTCTCCATCGAGTTCATTGACCGCAAACTGCATATCGACGACCCTGTGGGCGCATCCAGTGTCCACGGTGTCTGCGGTATCCTTGGCACGCTCCTGACGGGCCTGCTGGCGACCGACAGCGGCGTTTTCTACGGCGGCGGATGGCACTTCTTCGGCGTGCAGTGCCTGGGCATCCTGGTCATTGACCTTTGGGCGGCCGCTACCGGCTTCCTGCTCTTCTTCGGCATCAAGAAACTCCACGGCCTCCGGGTGGGCAAGCGCGTGGAGGAAGAAGGCCTGGACATCTACGAGCACGGAGAGTCCTGCTACAACTGATTTTTCTTATCTTTGCAGCCATGAAAACGACCAGTCTGTTTTTCCTCGCGGCGGCGCTGCTGATGGCAGCGCCTGCCGCCAAAGCTCAAACCTTTGAAGCTGAAATCGGTACCGATATCGTGAGCCATTATGTCTGGCGCGGCCAGGAACTGGGCCAGGTCTCCATCCAGCCGACGCTCGGCATCTCCGCCTGGGGCCTGTCCCTGTCGGCCTGGGGCAGCGTGGGCCTTTCCAACCCCGCGGACACCAAGGAACTGGACCTGACCCTCGCCTACAGCATCGGCGGGTTCAACATCGGCGTCTCTGATTATTGGTTCAACAGCGGACCCGATCCGGATGCGCATTATTTCCGCTACAAGAGCGGTCTCACCAACCACGTGTTCGAGGCCAATGTGGGCTACGACTTCGGCCCGGTAGCCATCCAGTGGTTCACCAACTTCGCCGGCAATGACCCGGTGGCGTCCACCGGCAAGTGCGCCTACAGCAGCTATGCCGAGGTCTCCGTCCCGTTCAGCCTGGGCAGCGTCGATTGGTCCGCGGCCGCCGGTGTCGTTCCCTTCGCCACGGATTTCTACGGCGTGGGCCGGACGGCCCTGGTCAATGTGTCCCTGACGGCCACGAAGGACATCGTGTTCTCGGAGCATTTCTCCCTGCCGGTTTTCGCCACCCTGGCGGCCAACCCCCACGACCGGCGGCTCTTCTTTGTAGCAGGTATCACCCTCAAGCCTTAAATCTTTTGTACCATGTGTGGAATTGTCGGTATTTTCAATGTCCGGGAGCAGTCTGAAACCCTGCGCCGGAAAGCCCTGGAAATGAGTCGCCGGATCCGTCACCGCGGTCCGGACTGGAGCGGCATCTGGTGCGGCGGCAGCGCCGTATTGGCCCATGAAAGACTGAGTATCGTGGATCCGAAATCCGGCGGGCAGCCGCTGGTTTCCCCGGACGGGAATCTGGTGCTGGCCGTCAACGGCGAGATCTATAACCACCAGGAGATCCGCCGCCGGTATGCCGGGACCTACGGGTTCAAGACCGCGAGCGACTGCGAGGTCATCCTGGCGCTGTATCGCGACAAGGGCCCGGATTTCCTGGAGGAACTCAGCGGCATCTTCGCCTTCGCGCTCTACGACGCGGAGAAAGACGCCTTCCTGATTGCCCGGGACCCTATCGGCGTGATTCCCCTGTACATCGGATACGACCTGGACGGGAAGGTCTATGTAGCCTCCGAGCTCAAGGCCCTGGAAGGCCAATGCGAGCGCTACGAGCCCTTCCTGCCCGGGCACTGCTACTGGAGCAAGGACCCGGGCATGAAGCGCTGGTACACCCGCGACTGGATGTCCTACGACGCCGTGAAGGACAATCCCGCCGATCCGGCGGAACTCCGTTCGGCGCTGGAGGCGTCGGTCAAGCGCCAGCTGATGTCGGACGTCCCTTACGGCGTGCTGCTCTCCGGCGGCCTGGACTCCTCCGTCATCTCGGCCATCGCCGAGAAATACAGCGCGATGCGTATCGAGGATGATTCCCGGACGCGGGCCTGGTGGCCGCGGCTGCATTCCTTCGCCGTGGGCCTGAAAGGCGCGCCGGACCTGGACAAGGCGCGGCTGGTGGCGGAGCACATTGGCACGGTCCATCACGAAATCAACTACACCATCCAGGAGGGCCTGGACGCGATCCGGGACGTGATCTACTACACGGAGACCTACGACGTCACGACCGTCCGCGCCTCCACGCCGATGTACCTGCTTGCGCGGGTCATTAAGTCCATGGGTATCAAGATGGTGCTGTCGGGCGAAGGGGCCGATGAGATCTTCGGCGGCTATCTCTACTTCCACAAGGCGCCGTCCGCCCGCGACTTCCACGAGGAGACGGTCCGGAAACTGTCCAAACTCCACCTTTACGACTGCCTGCGGGCCAACAAGAGCCTGTGCGCCTGGGGCGTGGAAGGACGCGTGCCGTTCCTGGACAAGGAGTTCCTGGACGTGGCCATGCGGCTGAACCCGGAAGCGAAGATGTGCCCGGGCAAGGTCATCGAGAAGAAGATCGTCCGCGAAGCCTGCGCCGACCTCCTGCCGGACGAAGTGGCCTGGCGGCAGAAGGAGCAGTTCTCCGACGGCGTCGGCTATGCCTGGATCGACACGCTCAAGCGGGTGACCGCCGAAGCCGTGAGCGACGAGCAGATGCTTCACGCGGCAGAGCGCTTCCCCATTCACACGCCCCAGAACAAGGAGGAATACTATTACCGCAGCATCTTCTCCGAACTGTTCCCGAGCAACTCCGCCGCCCTGTGCGTCCCCAGCGAAGCCAGCGTGGCCTGCTCCACAGCCATCGCCCTCGAATGGGACGCCGCCTTCAAGAACCTGAACGACCCCAGCGGCCGCGCCGTCGCCGGCGTCCACGAGCACGCGCTGTAATCGTCCCGCCCGTTTCCGCCAAAGTGGCGCACCGGGAGCAGGCTTTTGTGCGCTGAGTGGCCTATCGCGGTGCTCGGGGGCCTGATATCGGCCCCTCGCGCACCGCGAAGGCCATTTGAGAGGCCTCTTTGGCGGGTCGCCGTGCGCCAGTTTGGCGAGATGAGCAACCTTCGTCTTTCTCGGCCTGGTTGTCATACCCGTCTCTTCCCGTCATGCCCGACCCGATCGGGCATCTCGTCATTCCCGGTATTTCCCCGTCATTCCCGGCTTGACCGGGAATCTCCCCCTGGGACCATAGACCCTGTCCGTCATCCCCCTCGCTGCTCGCACAGGTCCAATCCATGTACCCATACGAGCGTTTTCCGCCATTTTTGCTTGTACAGGTCCAAACGCTGGACCTATATGGGCACTCTGTTCGCTCAAAAGGAGCAACGGAGCGATACAAGGTTCGGGCTGGGGCGCGGCGGCTCCATGCGCCTTTCAGCGGCTACGCTTGGTCGGGAAGGCGCTTGACGGCGAACTCGCTCAGTTAGTCCCGCGAGCGGTCCTAACTAGCGCTCAAACAGACGCCGTCATCCCTGCGGGCACGCGCCTTCCCTCCCGCTCGCTGTCGCTAAAAGTCGAATTCCGCCGCCGCGCCCCAGCCCGAACCCGCTACTGAACATGGTCATTCCGGGCCCTCCACCACGCTTTATCATTTCGAACGTACTGCCCCTTGTCATTCCAAGCGTACTACCCCATGTCATTCCGAGCGTGTTGCTCCCTGTCATTCCGAGCGCGGCGAAGGAATCTCATGCGCCGCTTTGTCATCCCGAGGAGGCCAAAGGCCGACGAAGGGATCTAATCGCGTCATCCCCGACCCTCCGGGCACAAAAAAGCCCATGTACTGGCTAAAGTGATACTTTTCCCGTGTTTCAGACCCTCATAAGGCGCGTTTTACGCCGTAGAACAGGGCTTTTGTGCCCGGAGGCTCGGGGATGGGGCCTAAAAACTTAAGGGAGCTATTTACCTGTTGTCCAAAATGGACAGGAAGCGGCACTTCAATCTACAGTATATGAATAAAACTTCTCTCTAACGAATGTATATGTACAGTCGGGTCCTGCATAATATATGTCGATTGTATCGCCATATTCATACATTTCAGTTGGCATTCCGTATATAAGCAAACAAGCATTCACGGTCATTTCCTCCCTGTCCAAGTTCTTGAGTATCAGAGAATCTTTTTGTGCCGACTCTATTCGAGACAGGATTATCTCTTCAGGCACACTATGCTCTCTTTGCCATTTACGAACAGACCGTGGCGTCCTACCCGTACTATTCGAGCAAGATATGGCAAGCAAACAAGAAACAAGAATGTATAAAATGTTCAGTCGCATAAGAATCGTATTCATTGAAACAAATATACAAAAGAAGTTCCATTTACAGGGTTTCCGTGGACAACAGGTAAATAGTTCCCAAACTTAAAGCGGCCCAAGTGGGCACAACGCCGAAGGCCGCCAAACTGGCGCACCGGGAACAGGCTTTTGTGCGCTGAGTGACCTATCGCGGTGCTCGGAGGCCTGATATCGGCCCCTCGCGCACCACGAAGGTCATTTGAGAGGCCTCTTTGGCGGGTCGCCGTGCGCCACTTTGACGAAATGAGCAACCTTCGTCTTTCTCGGCCTGGTCGTCATACCCGTCTCTTCCCGTCATGCCCGACCCGATCGGGCATCTCTGCTTTCCTGTCATTCCGAATGTGCTGCCCCTTGTCATTCCGAATGTACTGCCCCCTGTCATTCCGAGCGCAGCGAAGGAATCTCTTTTTACGGATACCGCAACTTATTGACAATTAAAGCAATAAGCTCTGGTCTATGTCCTATTTGGGACATAGACCTGCGTTTATTTGGTTGAGTATCAATGACTTGTGTAGCGCGGCTATCAGGAGATTCCTTCGCTTCGCTCGTAATGACAGAAAGAATTGCTCGGAATGACAACGTGGTTCCCTTTGAATGATATTCCGTTGTCATCCCGAGGAGGGCCAAGGCCGACGAAGGGATCTAACCGCGGCACCCCCGAACCTTCGGGCACAAAAAAGGCATTCTGTACGCTGAACCGTGCTTTATGCCACTTTGTTGGCCCGCATAAAGCGCGTTTTACGCCGTAGAACAGGGCTTTTGTGCCCGGAGGCTCGGGATGTAAGGAGGATCGGGTGTGAGGAGGCCCGGGATGTAAGGAGGATCGGGGTGTGAGGAGGCTCGGGAAGGGTACCGGAATGTGCCACAGAGGCTCAGGGGATGGTGCCTGAATGTGCCGCGGTGCGCGGGGGCGCACCGGAGGTACACTCCTGCGCGCTGAAGGCATGGCGCGGGGCGCAGTGCTCGAGGCTCGGAAAGGCTCGAGGGCGAGAGGAGACAGGAGCGAGAGGATTCCGGGCCTTACGGCCGGAGGAGGAAGCGCTCGGAGAGGCGCGGGGAGGCGCCGGCGTAGAAGTCTACGTGGATGTCGTTGTCGCCGACGAAGAGTTTGTAGGAGCCGGCGGCATTGGCGTGGGAGTAGCGGCGGATGCCGGGGCGGTATTCGTCGAAGAGCTGTTGGGCAATGCCCGTGTACTCGTTGAGGGAGCCGTAGCCATCGGCCCCGGAGGCGAGGACCTTGTATTTGGCCTGGGATTCCTTGGCCCAGACGCTGCTCATGGTCATTTGGGTGATGCGGCCGCCGTCGCCGTACCAGTCCATGAGCTCGGTCTTGTGGGTGTGGCCGCAGAGGACGATGGCGTTGCGGGAGGCCATGAGCCTGCGCACGGCGCGCCGCTCCTCGGCCTGGGAGTCCTCGCGGTCGCCGAAGAGGATCCACCACCAGTATTTGGCGCTGTCATACGGGAAAACGGGGCAGTGCACCACCACGAAGGTGTGGCGGGCGTCCCGGGAATCCTCGAACATCTTTTCGATCTTCTCCAGCGAGGTCTGGACGAAGTTGATGACGATATAGGCATCCGGGCCGCTGCGGAAGAGGAAGTTGCTGTCGGGGATGTCGATACCCAGTTCCCGGCTCATGCGGGCGGGCATATAATCGTTGTACGCCCGCTTGATCACTTCGTCGTCGTTGCCGCGGAGGTCATGGTTGCCGGCCACGGTGACGAAGGGAAGGTCCGGGGCCAGGTCGGTCTTGAACAGGTTCAGGGCATCGTCCAGGAAGCGCGTGTGGATCTGGGCGGTGGCAGTATCGCCCTGCACCAGGTCGCCCATCTGGAGCACGAAACGGGTGTCCTCGTCCACCAGGCAGGCAGCCCGACGGACCATTGACGGGCACCGTTCGGACCACATCTCGCCGTTGCGCACGAACTCCTTGCGGTGGTTGGCCTCCCGCGTGGGGTTGGGGTCAGTGTAACCGGCGTGGTACACTTCCGGGTCCATTACGTCATAGTGCGTATCCCCGAGGATCACCACGGAATAGCGGTCTTCCGGGGTGTTCCGGGCGAAGGCGTCGGCCGCCCGGCCGAGCATCGACATACTCAGCGCCGCGCCGGCGGAATATTTGAAAAAGTCTCTTCTGTCCATAAGTTTGAAAAATACCTTCAACAAAGGTAGGAATCGTCGCCCAATTATCCAAGACACGACCCGGGGGCAAAAACCGGTCGCGGGCAGTTGCTCGTTCAAACAGAATTGATTACCTTTATGGACCAATCTGAAAAACGCGCTGCCTTATGAAAAGAATCCCCCTCCTTCTGCTCTTGATCCTGTCCGTTCTGGCCTCCTGCTCGAAGTCCGCCCCCGGATCGAGCCGGGAAATGGTCTTGTGGTATGACGAACCCGCCGGCGAAGTCTGGCTGGACGGCCTGCTCATCGGCAACGGCTATATGGGCGGCAACGTGTTCGGCCGGGTCGAGCACGAGCGCATCGCGCTCAACGAATCGACCTTCTGGTCCGGCCGTCCGCACGACTACAACGATCCGGACGCGCATCAGTACTACGACCAGATCAAGGAACTGATGTACGCGAAGCAGTACAAGGAGGCCGAGAAACTGGTGGACGAGCACTTCTACGGGAAGCCCGCCAACCAGCAGACCTACGTCCCGGTGGGCGACCTGCTCCTGGATTTCCAGCCCGGAGCGGAGCCCGTCACGGATTACTACCGCGAGCTCGATATGGAAACGGGCATCGTCAAGGTCCGATATACCCAGGACGGGGTGGGGATGACCCGGGAAGTGTTCATGTCCTATCCGGACCATGTCCTGGTGATGCGGGTCGCTGCCGACAAGCCCGGGCAGGTGAACGTGGCGGCCCGGCTCGGGAGCCCGTTCCGGAGGAAGGTTTCCTCCGCGGGTAACCGCCTGACCATGAACGGCACCTGGAGCTATCTCCCCAAGCGGATCTTCTCCCTGATCGCCAAGGTCGATGGGGACGGGATGAGTTTCCAGACCGATGTCGTCGCCCTGCCGGAGAAGGGAACGCTGGAGGCGACGGATTCCAGCCTGGTCGTCAAGGGGGCCGATGCCGTGACCTTCGTCCTGACCATCGCGACCGACTATGTCAATTACAAGGACATCAGCGGAGACCCCTCGGCCCGTTGCGAGGAGATCCTGGCCGCCGTGCAGGGGAAGGACTACAAGCAGTTGAAGGAGACGCATCTCCGCGACTTCACGGGCCTGATGGGCCGGGTCCATCTGACCGTCGGGGATGGCGCGATGAATGACAAGCCCACGGACGAGCGGGTCGCCGCCCTCCAGAAAGGCGAGCCCGATGCGGATCTCCAGGCGAAACTGTTCCAGTTCGGCCGCTACATCACGGTCTCCAGCAGCCGGCCCGGCAGCGAGCCCAGCAACCTCCAGGGCCGCTGGAGCGAGGACCTGCTGCCCAACTGGGGCAGCAAATATACGCTCAATGTCAATACGGAGATGAACTATTGGCCTGCCGAGGTCACCAACCTTTCCGAGTGCACGGCCCCGCTGTTCCACCTGATCGAAGACCTGGCCGAGGCGGGCGCCGAGACGGCCCGGATCTATTACGGGGCCGGCGGCTGGGTTTCCCACCACAACACCGACAACTGGCGCGGCACGGCCCCCGTCGATGCCGCCCGCTACGGGATGTGGCCAATGAGCGGACCCTGGCTGTGCCAGCATATCTGGGAGCACTACCTCTTCACGGAGGACATTGACTTCCTCCGGAAATACTATCCTATCATGAAGGGCTCCGCCCGGTTCGTGATGGACATCCTGGAGGAGAACCCGAACTACGGCTACCTGACCATCCCGTTCTCGATGTCCCCTGAACAGGGCTATTTCATGGACGGAAACCCCGAGGAGATGTTCCTGGCGCCGTCCACCACCATGGACAATGCCCTGATCCGGGATCTCTTCCCGCACTGCATCGAGGCAGCGGAAATCCTGGGGATTGACAGTGAATTCAGCGCTGAACTGGCGGCCGCCCTGGAGCGGATACCGCCCTATCAGGTCGGCGCGGACGGGATGCTCCAGGGCTGGATCGAGGACTGGACCCGCGGCCGGGAGAACCACAACTGGTCGGGGACCTTCGGCCTGTACCCGGGCAACTCCATCACCCTGCGGGGCACGCCGGAACTCGCCGCGGCCGTCGAGGCCTGGCTGGAACCGCGCCCCGTCATTTCGTTCTGGAACAGCGCCATTGACATCAGCCAATGGGCCCGCCTGGAGAACGGGGCGAAGACGGACGAGATCCTGAAGAAGATCTTCCTGTCCACCGGCCGCCGGATGATGGGCGGTTTCGGCAACAACCTCCATTTCTCGGGGTCCAACCAGTCCGACATCAACTTCGGCATTACCGCCGGCATCGCCGAAAGCCTCCTGCAGAGCCACGCGGGGGAGATTTCCCTCCTACCCGCGCTGCCGGCCAGCTGGACCGACGGCTCCGTCAGCGGCCTGAAGGCCCGGGGCGGTTTCGAGGTGAGCATCGACTGGAAAGAAGGCCGGATGACCTCCTGCGAGATCAAGTCCCTCCTGGGGAAACCCTTCACCGTCCGCTACGCCGGGAACACCCGGTCCTTCACCCTTCCGGCCGGCAAGACCGTCCGGCTGGGGCCCGGGCTGGACTAGTCCCGCAGGCGGCCCTGTTCCGGGAGTACGAGGCCGGATTCTTGCATTCCTCCTGCAGAATCCGTATATTTACACGAACAAAACGATGTATATGAAACGATATCTCCTTCCGGCCGTTGCCGCCATGCTGGCCGCCGCGACCCTCTCCGCCCAGAACGCCCAACCGCAGGACGAAGAAAAGTATTCCGTTGAAAACGGTGCCGTCACCCTCACCGTGGATGCCGCCCATGGCGGTAAGATTCTGTCTTTCAAGCGGGGAGACCAGGAAGTCATCTCCCAGATGCGTTGGCCCAATGCCTTCGGCAGCACCTTCTGGACGAGCCCGCAGGCCGAATGGAACTGGCCTCCGGTGCCCGAGTATGATACCATGCCGTACAAGGCCCAGGTCGGGGAAGGCGGCGTCGTGACCCTGGAGGGCCAGGTGTCCAAATACGGCTACAGGATCCGCAAGACCTTCGCGCCCGATCCGGCCGATGGTGCCATCGTCATCACTTATTCCATCGTCAATGAATCCGGCGAGGAGCGCAGCGTCGCCCCCTGGGAGATTTCCCGCGTGCCCAACGGCGGTTCCATCCTGTTCGATGCGCAGCCGGAGGGTGTGACCCCGGCCGGGCTGATGCCGGTCCATTTCGAGAACGGCGTCGCGCGCCTGGACATCGACGTGGCGAACGAGAACCGCAAGATCAATGTGGACGGCAAGGGCTGGCTGGCCTTCCGGGACAATGGACTCGTGTTCGTGAAGAAGTTCCCCGACATTGACCCGTCCCAGGCTGCCCCGGGCGAGGCGGAGATCCAGGTCTATATCAACGGCCGCAAGACCTTCGTCGAGATTGAGGCCCAGGGTCCCTATACCCGTCTCCAGCCCGGCGAGGCCCTCGACTGGACCGTCCGCTGGTACCTGTTCCAGGAATAAGACAACCCATTAGCGATGACATTGCAACTTGCCAACCAGGAGATTACCATTCAGGTCTCCGGACACGGCGCGGAACTGATCAGCCTGGTCAAGGGCGGCCGCGAATATATGTGGAACGGCGACGCCCGGTATTGGAACCGCCACGCCCCCATCCTCTTCCCGGCGGTGGGGAAACCCTTCAACAATGAGATCCGCATTGACGGGCAGGTGCTGACGATGAAGCAGCACGGCTTCGCGCGGGACTGCGAGTTCGACCGGGTCGGGCCGGGTCTCCTGCGGATGCAGGAAATCCAGCCGGCGAACTATCCCTACCTGTTCGGCCTGGAAGCGCAGTACCGGCTGGAAGGGAGCAGCGTGGAGATTACCTGGACGGTGGAGAACCTGGACACCCGCGACATCTACGCCCAGATCGGCGCGCACCCGGCCTTCCAAATGCCTGATTATCAGGAGGAAGACCCGGTGCACGGCTATGTGCGGTACTACGATGCGGAGGGCCTTCCGGTGAGCCCCGTGATGGTTTCCGACCTGGACGACGGCAACCGGGTCCGCCTCCCGGAGCCTGTCCGGATTCCGGCGGACATGCCCGTGACCGGGGAGTCGTTCGCGCACGATGCGCTGATCTTCGAAGACGGGCAGGTGGCATCGACCGTACTCTGCGACAAGGCGGGGAATCCCGTCCTGCGCGTGGACTGCCCCCAGGCCGAGGCCTACGGCATCTGGGCGCCTTACAAACCGGGTTGCCCCTTCGTGTGCCTGGAGCCCTGGTGCGGCTTGTGCGATGAAAAGGGCTACACCGGTGACATTTCCGGCCGCACCTATGTCCATCGCATCGCCCCCGGCGAGAAGTACAGCTTCACGTACGGCATTACGGTGCTTTAAGCGGCAGCGGGTCTATTGCCGGTCGCGGGTCGGGTACAGTCTTTGCAAAAGTACCCGAAAACGCAAGCAATGAAAAAAGTCATATTACTGCTCCTGGCCGCCGTAGTGGCCTTTTCGTCCTGCTCCACCACCCGCCGGGTGTCGAGGGAGACAGGGAGTTCGGACAATTCCTGGGTAGGAAACACCACAATGGACATCCTGCACGAGATGGGCGACCCGGCCCGGATCGATACCGACGGGAAGGGCGGCAGCATCCTCATCTACGAATCGAACCCGGGCTACGACAGCCCCGACTACGACATCCTGGACCCCGACGCATCAACCCGCACGCGCCGCTACGCCTATTTCTACTTGGACGCCGAAGGTCTTTGCTACCGGGTGGACAGCAACATTGACCTTCCCTACGCCCCGGTCAGTTCCACCCCGAAGGACTCCCGCCTATCCGGTCTCGAATTCGTCATCTTCCTCCCCCTCTTCGTCCTGCTGCTGATCTGATTCCGGAGGAAGGCGATTATCAAAAACGCATAAAATACCCCCTGAAACAACACAAGGCATCTGTCAGATGTGAAGTTTCAGGGGGATTTCGTGTATATTCGCGGTAGAGGGATGATCCGTGGCGCGTTATAATTTTCGGAACATTCTTTCAGTTTTCAGGATTTCTCCCTACCTTTGCCTTTGTCAAGACGGCTATGCGGATTTTTACAGAACAGACTTTGAAGGAGTTTATCGGGAAGCATCCCGATGCGAGGGTGGCCCTGCAGGAGTGGGTCAGCATCGTCAAACGGAGCGAATGGACTTGTTTTGCCGATATCCGGCAGACCTTTGGCAGCGTGGATGCCGTCGGTAACCAGCATTACGTATTCAACATCAAAGGGAATCATTACCGGTTGGTCGCAGTGATCAAGTTCGTCATCGGCTTTGTCTATATCCGCTTTGTCGGCACGCATGACGAATATATGGGAATTGACTGCGCAAACATTTGAGGCTATGGCAAAGATTGAACGGGAAGCCCAATACGAATGGGCCGTGAAACGGGTGGAAGAACTGCTTCCGCAGGTCGGGGAAGATGCGGCGGAGGACAATCCGGCCCGCATCGAACTGGAACTGTTGTCCGAACTGGTCGCGGAGTACTCCGAAGAGCATTTCGCCATCGGGGAACCGTCGCTGGTCGATCTTCTCAAACTCCGGATGTTTGAAATGGGCCTGACCCAGCGGGCCCTGGCCGATCTCATCGGCATCAGTCCCTCCCGGCTCTCCGATCTCCTCTCCGGCAAATGCGAGCCCACCCTCCGCACAGCCCGCACCATCAGCCGCAAGCTGGACATCGATGCCGCCATCGTACTAGGGGTCTAAAACGGAAAGCCGTCAAAGTGGCGCACCGGGAGCGGGCTTTGGCGCATTGAGTGGCCTATCGCGGTGCTCGGGGGCCTGATATCGGCCCTTCGCGCACCACAAAGGCCATCTGAGAGGCCTCCACGGCCGGTCGCCGTGCGCCAGTTTGGCGAAAAGGATTTGGCGAGAACCTCATAGCTCGGCCCCGACCTCATAGCTCGGCCCCGACCTCAGAAGCCGGCGACGGGCCAGAGGACGGTGGGGAGGAGGAGAAGGAGGCCGAGGAGGAGCAGGACGAGGACCATTTTCCAGATCCATTTCACCCAGGCGGGGTAGGGGATGCGGGCCATCGCGAGGGCGGCGATGAGGACGCCGGAGGTGGGGGTGAGCATGTTCGTGAAGCCGTCGCCGAACTGGAAGGCCAGGACCATGGCTTGGCGGGAGACGCCGACCATATCGGCAAAGGGGGCCATGATGGGGATGGTGATGGCGGCCTTGGCGGTGGCGCTGGGGATGACGAAGTTGATAAGCGCCTGGATGCCGTACATCGCCGTCAGCGAGCCTGCGCGGCCGGTGCCGTCCAGGCCTTCCTGCATCGCGTGGAGGATGCTGTCCACGACTTTGCCGTCCTGGAGAAGGACGATGATGCCGGAGGCGAAGCCTACCACGAGGGCGGCGGAGAGGATGTCCTTGGCCCCCGCCAGGAGCTCTTCGGCGATCCGGTTGGCGGAGAAGCCGCCGATGATGCCGCAGATAATGCCCATACCCAGGAACAGGCCCGTGATCTCCGGGAGATACCAGTCCCAGCAGGTCACGCCTACGATGAGGAGGATGACGGTCAATGCCAATACACCCAGGATCCAGCCCTGGCGGGAGGTCATCGGCGCATCTTCCAGCGCGACGGCCTCTGCGGGGGTCTGGCGGGTCCTATGGGCATAGATCACAACAAAAACGGTGAGCAGGAGGGTCAGGAGCGCCCAGCAGAAGATGCGGTAGCCCATCCCGGAGAAGAGCGGCAAGTCCGCCATGCCCTGGGCGATGCCCACCGTGAACGGGTTCAGGAAGGCGCTGGAAAAGCCCACGTTGGAGGCGACATACACTACGAGCATCCCCATGAAGGCGTCGTAACCCATGGACACCACCAACGGGACGACGATTCCCACGAACGGGATCGTCTCCTCGCTCATGCCGAACACGGCTCCGGCCAGGGAAAAGAGTACCGTGATGGCCGCCAGGACCAGCTTGTCCCGCTTCCCGACGCGCGCGATGAATCGGCCGATGCCCGCCGTGACGGCGCCGGTGGCGTTCAGCAGCCAGAAAGCTCCGCCGACGACCAGGATGAAGACGATGATTCCCGCCTGCTTCACGAAGCCGTGATAGATGGCCGGCAGCACCTGCCACGTCTGGGGAACCGCGTCCACTTCCTCGTACCGCAAAACGCCGTCCTCCCCCGTAACGTACTGTCCACCCGGGACAAACCACGTGAGCACAGCGCACACCACGAGGATGCACGCGATGATGACATACGTATTGGGAACCTTGAATTTCCGCATCGCTTTGCAAAAGTAATGATTATCCTTCACATTTTTTGCTATCTTTACGGCGGAAAACACCGAATGACTATGCGTAAATACATCCTGATTCTCCTGGTGGCGCTGACCGCCGCCAGTTGCGCCACGCTCCGGGCACCCGCCCGGCTGGAGCGCCTCGTGGACCGTGTCGAACGCAATGCCGACCGCTACCGTCCCTACCAGTGGGACCGCGTGGACCAGCAGTACCAGGCCCTGGTGCAGGAGTACATCCAGAATTACCGGACGTACACCATCGCCGAAAAGCAGCAGGCCATGGCCGCCATCGGCCGTTATCACGGCATCCTGGTGGACCACGGCATCAAGAAGGGAATCGGCTTCCTGGGCGGTCTCGGCGCCTACGCCGGCGCCCTGCTGGATCTGCTCCGGCAGGATGCGGGGGTCGTGGAAGACTTCCTGACGAACGTCCTCGGCCTCGGTAAGAAAGAGACCGGGAACGCGATGGACCTGCTTAAGAAGAAGCTGGCAGAGTAACGCGCCGGACGTTGCAGCCGACGTAGTTGCCCAGCACGATCAGCGGGTAATACCACAGCAGCGCGGGATCCCAGGTCCAGGCGGCGACGATATAGGTAACGTCGGCGATGGAATGGTAGAAGCCGCACACGATGAACAGGGGGACGCCGAACAGGATCGGGAGGATGGACCCCTTGTTTTTATAGAGCCAGACGGCAATGTCGATGATCAGGCCGCAGCCCGCCGCCCGGAGGAAACTCCGCCAGGGGCCCTGGGCGATCCGCCCCGCCACCATCTCCTGCGCGCGCTCCACGGGAGCGCCACCGAGGGAGAAGACGAGGAGCCCGAGGAGGGCACAGCCGATGATATTGAACAGCCAGATGCGTACCAGGGCCGGAATGTCATTCGTGACACCGGCTTTTCCCGTGTACAGCGGCACCCCGAACAGCACCACGCACACGAGCCCGAACGCGAAGATCACGGCCCCGGGGATGCCCCCGAGCGCCAGGTATCCGGTGGCCCCCAGGCCGATCAGGATACCGGAAAAGAGGGACTCGCGGTTCATCGGGCCATGGCAGCTTCCACGTCGCCGGGCTGGATCGGGAGCCGACGGGCTCCGAGCCGGCGGGCGCCGTCCGGGATTACGAGCAGGTCATCCTCCAGGCGGATGCCGCCGAAGTCGTAGTAGGATGCCAGCTTGTCGAAGTTCACGAAACCCTTGCCGGTACCATCGGCCTTCCACTGCTCGATGAGGGCGGGGATGAAGTAAATGCCGGGCTCGTCGGTGATCACGTGGCCGGTGCGCAGACGGCGGGCCATCCGGAGACTGCCCAGGCCCAGCTGCTTCGCGCGGGTCTGGTCCGGGTCGTAACCCACCCAGTTCTCGTTGAGGTCCTCCATGTCATGGACGTCCAGGCCCATGTTGTGGCCCAGGCCGTGCGGCTGGAAGAGGCCGGCGATGCCCAGGGCGACCATTTCGTCCAGGTCCCCGTGCACAAGGCTCAGGGCGGACAGCCCTTCCAGCATCTTGCGCGCCGTGGCGAGGTGCACTTCCCGGTAGGTGATGCCGGGTTTCACCAGCTTGAAGGCCAATTCGTTACAGTCGCACACAATCTGATAGACCTCCCGCTGCTTCTGGGTGAACTTGCCGGAGGTGGGATAGGTGCGGGTGAAGTCGGAAGCATAGTGTTCGTTGCTCTCCACGCCCGCGTCGATGACCATCAGCTTGCCGGGCTCGATGACCTTGTCGTGCAGGTGGTTGTGCAGGGTCTCCCCGTGCTGGGTGAGGATGGTGGGGAAGGAAACGCCCCAGCCCTCGGCGAGGGCGACGCCCTCCATCTTGCCCACGATCTCCTGTTCGATGATCCCCAGGTGGATGCTGTCGCGTGCCACCGAGTGCATCTTGAAGCCCAGGTCGCAGGCGTGGTCAATGGCGGAAATCTCCTCCAGGTCCTTGATCAGGCGCATGGAAATGACGGCCTTAGTGAGCGTCTCGGACGGCTCCACCTTGCCCAGCATATCCTTCAGGCGGATGGTGTTGAAGTACCGGGACGGGGCCACGTGGTGGACCTTCCGGCCCGCGTTGACGGCTGCCTTCACGGCCTCATCGACCTTCCCGTAGGGGGCGCTGTTCGCGACGCCCACGCGCTCCGCCTTGGACTGCACCGTGGGCTGCGGGCCCATCCAGATGATGTCCCCGATTTCCACGTCATCGGCATAGACGGTTTCCACGCCGCTGTCGATGTCCAGCACGGCCGCGTACATCGGATCGTCCAGGCCCATATAGTACAGCCAGGTGCTGTCCTGGCGCCATTTGTAGCAGTTGTCCTTGTATTGGGCCGGCGCCTCGGCGTTGCCGACGAACAGGATGATGCCGCTCTCGCCCGCTTCGCGCATCTTCTCGAGCAGCGTCCGGCGGCGTTTCACATATACTTCCTTTGCAAACATGATCGGTTGTGGTTTTGATTCCCACAAAGATAATCATTACTTTTGCAAAGTGGAAACCTTTATTGCGGTCGTCGCCCTCCTGCTGGGCATCATTGGCATCGTCGGAAGCGTCCTTCCCGCCCTGCCGGGTCCACCCCTGAGCTGGGTGGGCCTGCTGCTCGTGTACCTCTGGGGCGGCGGCACCAACGGCGCCGGGGAACCGATGACGCTCACCTTCCTCCTTGTGTGGCTGGCGGTTACCATTGGCATCACCATCCTCGACTACATCGTCCCGGCCTACTTCACGAAACTCACCGGCGGCTCCAAAGCCGGCGGCTGGGGCGCCGTCATCGGCCTGTTCGCCGGCCTCCTCGCCCCGCCCGTGGGCATGATCCTGGGCTCCCTCCTCGGCGCCTTCATCGCAGAGCTCGTCGTCGCCCGAAAAGACACCGCCACCTCCCTCAAATCCGCCCTCGGCGCCTTCCTCGGCTTCCTCTTCGGCACCGGCGCCAAACTCCTCGCCGCCGCCCTCATGCTCTTCTACATCTTCGTGTACGCCTTTTGAGGCTTTCGGGTACATATTCTGAGGCTTTGTGTCCATATTCTGAGGCTTTCGGGTATACATTCTGAGGCTTTGTGTCTGCGCTCTGAACCTTCGCGCACACTTTCTGAGGCCTTCGTGTACATATTCTGAGGCTTTCGGGTACGCGTTTTGACGCTTCGTGTACACATTCTGAGGCTTTGTGTCTGCGTTCTGAACCTTCGCGTGCACCTTCTGAGGCCCACTTGGGCCGCTTAAAGTTTTAGGTCCCATCCCGAGCCTCCTCCCATTCCAAGCTCCTCCCATTCCAAGCTCCTCCCATTCCAAGCTCCTCACATCCCGGGCCTCCTTACACCCCGAGCCTCCGGGCACAAAAGCCCTGTTCTACGGCGTAAAACGCGCTTTATGCGGACCAACAAAGTGGCATAAAGCACGGTTCGGCGCACAGAATGCCTTTTTTGTGCCCGAAGGGTCGGGGCTGCCGCGGTTAGATCCCTTCGTCAGCCTTCGACCTCCTCGGGCTGACAACGGAATGTCATTCAACGGGAACTGCGATGTCATTCCGAGCGCAGCGAAGGACTCTCCTGATAGCCGCACTACACAAGCCATTGATACTCAACCAAATAAACACATGTCTATGTCCCAAATAGGACATAGACCAGGCCGTATTTTATTCATATATAAGCAGTTACGATTGCCGAAGCATTTACGACCCGAACCATATTTGTCTACAAAACCGTAACCACGTCACATTCAACATTTTAAACGCAGGTCTATGTCCCAACTAGGACAAAGACCAGTCCGTATTTTATTTATATATAAGCAGTTACGATTACCGAAGCGTTTACGGCCCGAACCATATTTGTCTACAAAACCATAACCACGTCATCTTCAACATTATAGATGCAGGTCTATGTCCCAACTAGGACAAAGACTAGGCCGTAATTTATTCACATATAAGCAGTTACGATTGCCGAAGCATTTACGACCCGAACCATATTTGTCTACAAAACCGTAACCACGTCACCGTCAACATTTTAAACGCAGGTCTATGTCCCAAAAGGAACAAAGACCAGAGCCTATTGCTTTGGTTGCCAATAACTTGCAGTATCCGTAAAAAGAGATTCCTTCGCTGCGCTCGGAATGGCAGGGGGCGGTACGCTCGGAATGACAGGGGGGAGTACGCTTGGAATGACAAGGGGCAGTACGTTTGAAATGATAGAGCGTGGTGGAGGGCCAGGAATGACCATGTTTGGTTGAGGAGCGGGCTGGGGTGTGGCGGCGGAATTCGGCTTTCAGCGCCAGCGAGCGGGAGGGAAGGTGCGTGCCCGCAGGGATGACGGCGCCTGTTTGAGCGCTAGTTAGGCCCGCTTGCGGGACTAACTGAGCGAGTTCGCCGTCAAGCGCCTTCCCGACCAAGCGTAGCCGCTGAAAGGCGCATGGAGCCGACGCGCCCCAGGCCGAACCAGTGCCGTCCCGTTGCCCTGCTCGGCTAAGTGCCCGTACAGGTCCGGCGTTTGGACCTGTACAAGCAAAAAAGGCGGAAAACGCTCGTATGGGTACGTGGATTGGACCTGTACGAGCAGCGAGGGGGATGACGGAAAGGGTCTATGGTCCCAGGGGGAGATTCCCGGTCAAGCCGGGAATGACTGGGAAACAGGGGGAGATTCCCGGTCAAGCCGGGAATGACTGGGAAACAAGGGGAGATTCCCGGTCAAGCCGGGAATGATGAGATGCCCGATCGAGTCGGGCATGACGAGAAAGCCGGGCATGACGACTAGACCGGGAAAGATGAGAAGCCCGATCAGGTCGGGCATGACGAGAAAGCCGGGCATGACGGAGCTATCGGGAATGACGAGATGCCCGATCGGGTCGGGCATGACGGGAAAGCCGGGCATGACGTAGCTGTCGGGAATGATGAGATGCCCGATTGGGTCGGGCATGACGAGAAAACCGGGAAGGACGACCAGACTGGGAATGATGAGATGCCCGATCGGGTCGGGCATGACGAGAAAGCCGGGAAGGACGACTAGACCGGGAAAGATGAGATGCCCGATCGGGTCGGGCATGACGGGAAAGCTGGGAATGACGGCCAAACTGGGAATGATGAGATGCCCGATCGAGTCGGGCATGACGAGAAAGACGGGCATGACGAGAAAGCCGGGAAGGACGAACAGGCCGGGAAGGACGAAGGAGGCTCATTTCGCCAAACTGGCGCACGGCGACATGCCGTGGAGGCCTCTCAATTGGCCTTTGTGGTGCGCGAGGGGCCGATATCGGGCCCCCGAGCACCGCGATAGGCCACTCAATGCGCCAAAGCCCGCTCTTGGTGCGCCAGTTTGGCGGTTTTCGTTTCGTGTTCCCATCCCAGGCGGGAGGAAGGAGTCTGATAGCGATTCCGCCGTGCAGGACGTTGATACTCAGCGATATAAGAAAAGGTCTATGTCCCGAAAAGGACATAGACCAGAGTGTAAGTCAATGATAATCTGTGCGTTGTGAGCGGCTCGCAGAAACCGCGCTCAATCGTCACGCTCGTAATCGTCACGTTCAACCGCCACACTCAACCGCCGCGCTCAACCCCCACACTCAACCGCCGCGCTCAAGCGCACAAGCGCGCTCCGGCGCCGCCCCTTAGACAGCGCTCCCGCCCCTTAAACCTCGGTGGCGGTGGCGAACTCGCGGAGGAAGCGCATGTCGTTCTCGAAGTAGTGGCGGAGGTCGTTGACCTGCCACTTGAGCATGGCGATGCGCTCGACGCCCATACCGAAGGCGAAGCCGCTGTAGACCTTGGAGTCGATGCCGCTGGCCTCGAGGACGTTGGGATCCACCATGCCGCAGCCCATGATTTCGAGCCAGCCGGTGCCCTTGCAGATGTTGCAGCCCTTGCCGTGGCAGATGTTGCAGCTGACGTCCACTTCGGCGGACGGCTCCGTGAAGGGGAAGTAGGACGGGCGCATCCGGATCTGGGTGTCGGGGCCGAACATTTCGCGGGCGAACAGGAGGATGGCCTGCTTGAGGTCCGCGAAGGTGACGTTCTTGTCAATGTAGAGGCCTTCCACCTGGTGGAAGATGCAGTGCGCGCGGGCGCTGATGGCTTCGTTGCGGAACACGCGGCCCGGGCAGATCACGCGGATCGGGAGGGGCTGGGATTCCATGGTGCGCACCTGCACGGAGGAGGTGTGCGTGCGGAGAAGAAGCGGGTTCAGGTGGCCGTTGGACACGAAGAAGGTATCCTGCATCTCGCGGGCGGGGTGGTTCGGAGGGAAGTTCAGGGCCTCGAACACGTGCCAGTCATCCTCGATTTCCGGACCTTCGGCCACGTCGTAGCCGAACTTGCGGAAGATGTCCACGATTTCCTGGCGGACGATGGAGACGGGATGGCGGGAGCCCAGTTCGAAGGGATCGCCGGGCATGGAGAGGTCCTGCTTCGGGGCGAGTTCCACGGCGGCGGCTGCGGCCTGCTCCTTCAGTTCGTCGATCTTTGTCGAGACGGTCTTCTTGAGTTCGTTGAGCTTCTGGCCGTATTCACGCTTGAGTTCCGGGGCGATGCCGCGGAACTGCTCCATCAGCGCGGTGACGGAACCCTTCTTGCCCAGGAAGCGGACGCGGGCCTCTTCCACCTCTTTCTGCGTACTGGCCTTCAGCTCTGCCAGTTCCTGCTGTATCTGTTCAATCGCTTCTTTCATGAGTCAGTTTCTTAATAAACACACAAAGATAACTATTTTCCCTCGTTTTTGAGCTCGGCCGAGGCTTTTTCCGCCTTGGCCTTGCGCTTGTCGCGGGCTTTCTGGTTCCGCTGGCCGACGGATTTCCAGTATTTCTTCCACTGCTCCTCGGTGAAGAACCGTTTGTAGGTGTCGTCGATCTGCTGCATCCACTTGTCCTGGACGCTCTGGTAGATGTCGGCATTGCCTACCTTCGTCTTCTGGAGGTCTTCCAGTTCCGCCCGCATGGCGTGGTAGTCGTGGGTGAGGGTGGAGTCCACGTAGAACTCCTGCCAGTATTCGAGCCCGAGCTGGTCGGACAGGCGCTTGACTTCATTGTCGATGGCCTCCAGCAACTGCTTCTCCCGCTTCTCCTCTTCCGTGGGCTGGTTCTGGGCCTGCAGGGCGGACGCTCCGAGGCAGAGGACCGCCGCCAACATCCATAAGTGTTTCATCCCTTGAATAATTTACTTAAATTTGCAATCTGACAAAATTAACAATAATTGCACAAACCCCCAAATACGATGCATAAACCGCACCTGACCCTCCTTCTTTTTGCGCTTTTCCTCCTCGCTCCGGCCTGGGAGGGAAACACCTGCACCAATGTGATCATCACCAAGGGCGCCAGCAAGGACGGCTCCAC
>Ga0310690_10000771_pt1 | contig 63672 bp, 46 predicted proteins | sample AusTroGonzalo_MG_2_FD_207661 | JGI IMG/M metagenome (GOLD analysis project Ga0310690, IMG submission 207661) | Bovine rumen microbial communities from tropical cattle in Woodstock, Queensland, Australia - Gonzalo_04 (v2) (version 2) | ecosystem: Host-associated > Mammals > Digestive system >... | reverse complement strand
TGTTTCTGCAAGGTGCGCTGATAAGAGCCGCTGATGTTGACATTGGGATAAAGCGAGGCATAGCTGCCTTTCTGCGCATAGCCAGTCTTTTCCACCGTCATATCGGCAATCTTGATGGTGTTGCTCTCCGAGAGGGCAATCTCCAAGGCTTGGTCAAGGGTGAGCTGCAAGGTTCCTGAGTTTGTCGAAGAACCGGCTTCCGTCTGTCCATAACAAGCTGCCGTACTCAAACCTATGATAGCTATAAGATTAAAAATCAGTCTTTTCATATCAAAAACTCTGAAAATGATTACCATAATAAATTAGTGTGCAAAGGTAGTAAGATTTGCGGTTTGTTAACGCAGGAAATTGCGAAATCTTTCATCGATTGTTGGAAAAATGTTCCAACCCCGCACCTTATTCAATAAAAGGGCGTTTTTTGCCTATCAAAATCCATTATGGTTGCCTCAACCGGATGGTTTCCGGAGTCCCTCTGCTGAGGTAGCGGACACTCACCTCTGGTGCTTTGTTGCCTTTGCAGTTGAATGTACAGCTTGCTGTAACCGAGGTTCCTTCGTGGCTCAATACGGGGAGGGCTCCCGTTGGTTGGATTTCGGCTATCGTATTATAATTAGCATCGATAATCAAGGCGGTGCCCATGTGGTCGATGTCATACAGGAGGTACTGTCCTGCCTCAATGGTACAGGGGAAAGCGAGTTTGCTGTTGGGGGTGATGAGGCACGGGTCGCTGATGCTGCCTTTGCCTTCCACTTTGACGACGAAGGTCAAAGGGGAGGTGAAGGAAGGCTTCCAGTTCCAGTTGCCGTGCAGGCTCCCTTGTCCTTTGCAGGTGTCGCAGTCGTAATAGGTGGGTTCCATACGGTAGCGACTCGAGATTTGTTGTTCAAACAGACTGAAGGTGCTGTCGTCCACCTGTTGCAGATGCCAGTCGCTGTATGGGTCTTTCATCATTTCTTTCTGCTTAGCGCTGAAGGCGTTGCCGAGCCGCAGCGTCTCCCAAGCCTTGATGGTTTTGAGGAAGGCTTCATGTAGCCCGTGCTGCTGCATCGTCTCGATGCTGTAGTCGAGTCCGAAGCCGGCGTCGAAGGCGGCAGCTTTGGCGAGGAACCATTCCAGGGCTTCCATCGGGGTGGCGGAATTGTATTTGTCGGCAAGGTGGATTTGGAAGTTGCCGATCAACCAAGGCATCTGAAGTTTGCGGTAGTATTCCTGTTTTTCTGCCAAGGTCTTCACGATTTTGATGCGCATCGAGGCACCCCACAGTTGGTTCTCGTTGACGCGGCTTAGGTAGGGCCAAGCGGCTGGGGTATATTGGTCGGCTTGCAGGAGCTTGTCGGGGTTGTGCTTTTGCATCGTTGCGAGGAGATAGGCTATGGCCTCGTCGCCTTGTGGAGGGCAGGCGTAGCTGTTCAGGTCGTTGAAGATGAGCAGAGGGTAGTCTGTCTCTGACAGTCTCAGGGCTTCTTCCTCAATCATTTGTTCCTGTAGTTCAAGGTCGGGTAGGAGGGTGCGCTCTGGGGTGTCGCCGAGCTTGTAGACCGGGGCTTTCCCTAGGTGTGCCGATTTCTTTGTCCCATACGCGCCACGCACACAACCATAAAACAGGTTGATATCGCCCGATTTCTCTGTCGTCCGGTAGGTGACAAGCTCATCGCCGATTTGCAGCACGTTGATGTATGAGGGCAGATCGAAGACCTCAGAGTGATAAACGGCAAACTCAGTTTGCTTGTCGTTGATGGGGAGCTGGAGATACAGGGTGTCTTGACGCAGCAGATGCACGGAAGGCTTGGGTGTGACGAGTCGGCTGTCGGTGGGGATTCGGTTGGCCAACACCTCAAGACCCAAATCCAAACCGGCCCGACGACATTGGGCTTTCAGATAGGCAGTATCTTTTGGCGCGTGTTCCGCAATCAAATAAGACTTTGTGCTTCTCACCGCAGTGGGAAGCACAGTCTCAAAATCTTGCGCGAAGCAGGTCGCTCCGCATAGTAATAAGATGACGAGCGCCGTCTGCCTCATTCCTTCACGAACTTCAAGGTGCTGACGGCATGGGCCGACTTCACCGTGACGAAGTACATCCCGCTGTTCAGGCTTTCCAGGTTGAGAGCAGTCAGGCCGTTGGCTTGGCTTTGGTGATAGACCACCTGTCCCAAGCTGTTAACGATGTCGATTCCGCAGTCTTCCTCAGGCAGGTTGAGGGTGAACTGACCCTTATTGGGGTTGGGATAGATGCTTACGTTGCGGAGTGTGTTTTCTTCGGTGCCCACAAGCTCTAAGGTAATCGTTTGCGGCCAGGCGTCGCAGCCAGTGACAACGAGTTGCATGTGTGCATAAGCACCCAGATTGTCGTCAAACTCAATGGTGGCCGCCCCTTCTTCGTCGGTATAAGCCATACCGACCAGTCCGAGTTGGTCAAGACCGTGATAAAGGGCACAGCGGAAATTCTTCAGTCCTGCACCGTTGTTGTCAGTGACGGTCACATTCATCGAAGTCATGCTTGTGAAATACTCATCACCGTATTCGGTTTCCACCCAAGGCTCAAATGGCTCATCATGCCAGGGGCTGACGGCCACATCGCCCATCATGTTAAGGTCGTAGAAGTTCCAGCGCAGGGCGCCTTCTTCCCATTGTCCAGGGGCGTTCACCCAAGGGGCAGTCTGTATCTTGCCTTCCTGCAAAGCCATTCCGCCGTATGGGATGCGGTCGTGGTAGTAGGCGTCTTCCGTCTCGCGGTGGAGGTGGATGGCGGGACCCTCAGTCTGACCTTCGTTAAACCAACCGTAGCGCGAGTTGCCGAAGGTGGCTACGGCGAAGTTGCTGATCTTGGTCATGCGCTCCAGGATGCATTCGCTGCTGAAGTCGCCGCAGATGCAGCCCGAGGTATGGAAGAAGGTGTAGTTGTGGTCCACGCCGTTGACGGCATAGAACTTGTTGTCGGAGATGTCGTTCATGCCCCATCCGGCCACGTAGCCCGTGTTGGCGTGACCGTCGTGGTGGACGTATTGTGTGCCTTCGTTGATGGCGTTGCGCAGACGTATGCCGCTCCAGTTGCCCTCCTCGTCATAGAGGCGGGTGAAGTCGTAGTCCTCGGGGATGCCCGTGGTGGTATAGCCGTTGTCGTCGTGGGTGCCGATAAGGAGTTCCAGATACTGGCTGCCGTTGGTCATCGGGTCGTCGTAGAGGTGCTCGCCGCCCATGATGACTTGGCGGAACTCACCCAGGACGGGCTCGGTCTGATAGGCCACCGACTTGTGCAGCATATTGTCCAGCTCGTTTTGGTTGCCGAAACACATGCGGCCTATGCCGATTTCAGGCAGCAAGTCGTCTTCGCCGATTTCGCCCCAGCGGTCGTCGTTGTTGTCGTTCCAGGTGCCGTCCAAAGCGGCATAATACAGGTCGGCAGGGATGTCATAGTCCTCATAGCCGCTGCCGCTCTGAGCGTAGCAGTAGAAGCCGCGATAGGGGATGCTGGGCACATCGCCGGCGAGGTTCACCATCATGATGCCGTTCTCCTCATATTCTTGAATGATGTAGTTGCGCAGTTTCTCGGGGTTGTCGCGACCCTCCATGGTGTTCAGTATGGTCTCAAGGTCGGCGACACGGGTGCGCAGGCTGCGTTCGTTGTAGAACTTAACGTATTCGTCGAACGAGCTGACATACTGTTGCCTTGTGATGACGAGTAGGTCGTAGCCGCCCACGAGGCGACCTCTGCTGTCGTAGCTTTGCAGCATCTCGGGGTTCTGGGCGAGGCGCATGGCGCGCTCGGCGTTGCCGTTGTTGAGCCACAGCTTGCGGCTCATGTCGGTCTTGGCGGCACCTGTGGTGATGCGCACGGTGGCCTTGGTGGCGTATCTCACTGCACCCGTGCCAGGCACATATTGGATGGGGGTGAAGGCCGAGAAAGCGAAGCCTATGCCGTTTAGGTAATGCGTGCTGAGGCTACCGCTGGGCTGGGTGGGGTAGACGCTCTTCGAAGCGTATAGGGCCTCGTCCTTGACAAACTGACGGCGCACGGGGTCGGAATAGGTGAGGGCAGGCTGGTAGGGGTAGAGGTTATGGCAGCCTTCCAGGGTCTGAAAGTCGGAGAGCTCCACTTCGATATTGAGGGCTTCGGTGCCTTGGGGCAACATCAGGCTGACGCTGTGCCAGGGTAGCGAGGGCTGACCAGGTAGGGCGCTCTGCATGCAGTCGGCAAGCTGTATTTGTTCGTAGCCCGCTATCGTGCCGAGGGTGGGTTGGTCGAGGTAATAGGTCTGCTCGATGGTCTGAGCCATTGCGAAGAGACTGACCGTCAAGCTAATAAGGATTGAAACTGTCTTTTTCATTTTAGTATTTATATGGTATAAGTTGTTGTTCAATAACAATGCAAAAATACAAATATTTTAGAAAACATTAAGGTAAAAATCCAGATATTTTGCTTATCTTTGCAAGCGCAAACACAAAGCCCGAATGAGATAGAAGAACCTTTGTAACTATCTGTTTCTCTGAAGGATATACTATGCAGATAGACTTGTTCACTTGATTTCTTCCGTAACTTGCTCATTCACAATCCATTAAAGTACAAAAATCAATAGCAACTCTATACCAACGCTATACTAAGGCTATAGCAAGCCTATAGGCGCTAGTAGGTAACTCCTAGGTAACTCTAAGGTAACCCCGAGGTAGCTCCATGATTCCTCCCTGTGGGCGGCAGCATGTAGGCAAGAGGATGAACTTACATATCGGCTGGTTTTCCCAGCACATCGTGGACTTCCCAACGCTGCGCCTTGCTGAAATTGAAGGTCTTGGTAGCGCGGATGTCGGCTACAGAGGCTCCAAACTGTACTTCGTAGCGACCAGCAGCAGTTTCCCATGAAGAAGTGGCTTCATTGAAGGAAGCCATTTCGTAGGCACTGACTTTCATTGTCAAGGTCTCAGATTCACCTGGGGCCAACAGTTTGGTCTTGGCGAAGGCCTTCAGCTCGCGGAGGGGTTTCTCCAAACCTCCCGAAGGGGCGGATACATAAAGCTCCACCACCTCGCGACCTTCCACTTTGCCTGTATTGGTCACTGTGATGGTAGCTGTGAAGTCGTCCTTGTCGACTTTCACGGTAGGTTTAGTGTAACTGAAGGTCGTGTAACTCAAGCCATAGCCGAAGGGGTAGGAGACTTCACTGCAGTCGGTTTGGAAATAACGGTAACCCACCCAGATGTCTTCGGCATAGTCGGTGAAATCCACATTCTTTCTGTCGCCTCTCCGACCTTTGGTCATATCCCATGTGTAGGGGAAGTTCTTCGAAGAAGGGCTGTCCATGTAGTTGACGGGGAAGGTCATGGGCAGTTTGCCTGAGGGATTTACTTTTCCGCAAAGCACATTGGACACTGCGTAGGCACCTTCCTGTCCCGGAGCCCAAGGCAACACGATGGCATCAACAAGATGTTTCCAAGAAGCTGTTTCTATGACACCAACAATGTTCAACACTACCACGACTTTCTTGCCTAACTTGTGGTAACTCATACTGATGTTTTGAAGCATCTCTCGTTCGATGGCAGATAGCTCAAAGTCATCGGGTACCACACGGTCGGCACCTTCGCCGGCCACACGGCCCAATACGAATACAGCCACATCGTTGGTAGCAGCCTGACGCTCAATGGCTTGCGCCGTGACGGTTGACTCAGGACGATGACGCTTGTCAATGGAGTTACCGTTCATCTTTTCGGTAGTGTTTTGGGTGGCATAGCATAGACGATAGTATTCAGCCAAGTTCTCATCCAAAATGAATCCCACTTCAGTTATCGCTTCTTGCATGTTGGCGATATGTTCCGTGTTGACCCATCCTGATCCTGTTCCAATACCCACAAAGTCGACGGAAGAGACACCATAAAGAGCCACTTTTTCGTTTCCGTTCAGTGGCAAAGTACCCTCGTTTTTGAGCAGGATAATAGATTCCTCGGCGGCTTTGCGGGCCACTTCAGCATGGGCTTTCAAATCGGGTTTGTTGGAGTAGTTATAATGGCGGAAATGTGGGGTCTTTATAATGTAATTCAGCATATTGCGCACATTGCGGTCAAGTTCCTCTTGGCTGATTTCGCCACTATTGACAGCGGCCAAAATACGTTCAATCTCTATTTGTTTGCCCCATTCCATCAGGTCGTTACCGGCTTTGGTGGCTTTTACGGTATTGTCTTTCACGCCCCAGTCGGTCATCACGATGCCATCGAAGCCCCATTCGTCGCGGAGGACAGTGGTCAGCAGGCCGTGTTTCTGTTGGGTGTATTCGCCGTTGAGCTTGTTGTACGACGACATCACCGTCCAAGGCTTCCCTTCCTTGACAGCAATCTCGAAGTTCTTCAGATAGAGTTCCCTCAAAGCGCGGTTGCTCACTCGGGCATCGTTTTCCAGACGGTTGATCTCTTGGTTGTTGGCGGCGAAGTGCTTAATGGAAGTGCCTACACCGTTTTTCTGTATGCCACGCACGTATGCAGCAGCCATCTTGCCCGAAAGCAGCGGGTCTTCGGAGTAATACTCGAAGTTGCGGCCACAAAGCGGATTGCGGTGGAGGTTCATGCCAGGAGCGAGTAGCACATCAACACCATATTCCAATACTTCGTTGCCCATCGCCGTGGTCACTGTCTCCACTAATTCAGGGTCCCATGAGCTTGCGAGAAGTGTGCTGGTGGGGAAGCCTGTGCAGTAGAAAGTCTCGTCGGTGCCTTCGCGCTTCGGCTGGATGCGGAGGCCAGCGGGACCATCGGCGAGTACTGTCATCGGGATGCCAAGACGCTCAATTTCACGAGTATAGCCTGCGGCACCGGGTACCAATGACCCAGGTCCGCCAACCAATAAGGAGACTTTCTCCTCAATGGTTATCGCGTTCAATACTTCTTCTATGTTGTCCTCACGAAGGACAAGACCGTTATGTTGCCCAAAGCTGTTGAAACAGCAGGCGAGGCAAAGCAAGGCGATAAAGCAGGTTCTTTTCATAAGGAGTGTTTTTTATTCGATGACAAGTTTTTTGACCTCGAGGCTGTTCCCGATCTGAATCTGCACGAGATACATGCCTTTGGGCGCGTTTTCGAGGCTGATTTGTTGGAGACCTGAAATCTTTTCAAGACGCATCACGCTTTGTCCCAGCATATTGAAGATGCTGACGTTGCTCTCTTCTTCCAAGGCGAGGGTGAAGCGTCCTGTGGTGGGATTGGGGTAGAGTGTGCAATCTTTCTTGACAACGACTTCCTCGACCTTGGTGACGACGCAGGTACGTGGGAAGGTGATGTCGTCAATCCAGGCGCAGTCGCTGCCCGACTGTCCGCTGCTGTTCTTGTCGTAGATCCATTGGAAGATGTGGCTGCCTGCCTCGAAGTCGAAACTCACAAAGGTCCAGTCGTTCTCGCCCGACCACCAGTCTTTCCTGTGGCCATCCATAAAGAAGGCGAAGAGGTCTTTGCGTGTTTCCGTGGAGGTCTTGAACCAGAAGCTGATTTCACTGTCGTGAAGGATGTCGGCATAGATGTAAAGATAAGATACCTCGTCGTCATCAATTGCACCTGAGCGGGCGCTGTAGGTGCCGCTGTGGGCTTCCTCGTCGGTGATGAACCAATGCTGGTCGCCGTAGTGTTCCCATTCCACAAAGCTGAAGTCGCCGCTTTCGAAGGTCTCCAAGGCAACGCCGATGGAGAAGCTATAGTCGTAATAGGTCGTATAAGCTCCAGTGTGCAAGGCTAGGTTGATATGGAAGAGGGTGCCGCCTATGATGTCGTCGTCGGAGTCGAAGCGTATCTCTGCCATAAGGTTTCCATTGGCATCCACCTCGCCGACCTCAAACCTGTCGTTCAGGAGATGAAGCCGTTCGTCGTCGCAGCTTGCGGTGAGGAAAGCGTTGTGGGCCGTCGCATGACCGGCATTCAGGCCTTGTATCAGCAGGGTTATCGTCTCGCCTTGGTCGATGAAGCCGTTTTGGTCGCCTTCGCTGTCGTCAACCACGATGTCGCGGAACTGCAGATTGGGTGCGAGAGCGAGGAAGGATTGCTGCGTAAGGTGTTCGATGCCTCCCTGACGGGTGGAGAGGGTCAGCGTGAAGATGGTCTGGTCAGGCACGTTGTTGGCTATCTCTATAAGGCCGCCTTGGTTGACATGTGCAGTACCGTTGGCGGCAATCTCAGCGATAAACAAGTTGGTAGGGATGGAGGTGACGTATTCACAATCGGAACGGACCTCAGCCTCAACGCTGTAGGCATTCACATTGCCTTTGTTGTAGAAGTCCATGATGATATTGCGCGAGGTGCCAAACAGGGCTTCGCCGTCAAAGCCAGTGATGTCACCATAGACGTAGGGCTGGTTGCCGTCGATGCCTTGCACCTCGATGCTTTGCGGCCAGGCGCTCTGACCCGTCACGACAAGCTGCATCGCGCCTATCACATTCAGGGGAGTGCTAAACTCCAGCTCGGCATTGCCGTCCTCATCCGTGATGCCGCACCCTAATAAGGTCTCGCCGTCAAACAGGCTGACGCAGAAATTGCGAAGCGGTGCTCCGTATTGGTTCACGTTGACCGTAGTAGAGGTGGAGCCAGTCTTTAGGGCTTGTTCGTAGACCACATTGGGTGTGAAAGGCTCTTCAAACCAAGGGTACAGGCCTGCGTCGCCCAATATGTTGAGGCAGTAGATGTTCCAACGCAGGCAGCCGTTCTCGGGGTCTGGCTCTTGGAAGGGAATCGCTACCCAGGGCGCTGAGGCAATCTTGGCTTCGCGCAGGGCCATTCCGATGGAAGCTATGCGGTCGTGACAGTAGGCATCAATCATTTCGCGGTGGATATGGGCCGCCATACCATCGCCCCAGGGCATGTACCAGCCGTAACGTGAGTTGCCCGTGGTGACCACAAAACCGGTCGGAATGGTGACCATCTTCTCTAAGACGCAGCTGACGGGGAAGTTGCCGCAGATGCAGCCGTGCGAGTGAAAAATCATATAGTTGTGGTTGACGCCGTCGTTGCCTGAGAAGAAGTTGTTCGTCATCGAGCTGCCGTACCATCCCGCCACGTAGTCGTCGTTGGCGTGACCCACGTGGTGGACGTATTGTCCGCCTGTGCCAATCAAGTTGCGAAATTCGCTGCCTAGGAAGTTCTTGCCGGGGACAGCGTAATAGCGCTTGAAGTTGTAGTCTTCGGGATAGCCGTAGGTGGTGTAGTCAAAGTCGTTGTTCTCGCCGATAAGGCGTTCCATGTCGTCACTGCCGTAGTAGCCGTCACCCAGATGCTCTGCACCGAGAATGGGGGAGGTGAACTCGCCCAAGACGGGGTTCTGCAGGTAGCTGAAGGTCTTGTGCATGATGGTTTCAAACTGGGTCTCGTTGTTGAAGGGCAGACGTCCAATGCCTAACTCGGGCAGCAGGTCGTCTTCGCCCACTTCGCCCCAGCGGTCGTCGTTGTCGTCGTTCAAAGTACCGTCGAGGCAGGCGTAGTACATATCAGCGGGTAGCTGGTCTTCTTCGCCTTCCTGAGCCCAGCAGTATAGGCTGCGGTAGGGGACGATGCTTACGTCGCCACCGAGGCTCACCATCTGTATGCCATTGGTTTCGTATTCTTGGATGATGTAGTTACGGATTTGCTCCTGTTCGTCGCGGCCTTCCATAGAAGCATAAATCTCTTCAAGCGAGACGATACGGGTACGGATGCCTTTGTCGTTGTAAAGGTTCATGTATTCGTCGAATCTGGGAATCCATTCCTCTGAAGTGATGACCAACATATCATAGCCACCGATTTCGCGGCCACGCTTGTTGTATGAGAACAATACCAGGGGATTCTGCGCAAGGCGCAGGATGGAGGCTTCGTTTTCGGGCGTGAGCCAGAGCTTGCGGCTGTGGTCGTCGCGGCTTGCAGCAGTCTCTATGGTGACCTTCACCGTTTGCGCATAGCTGACTTTACCCGTTGCAGGCACATATTGCAAGGGAGTGAAGCCGCTGAAGGCGAAGGCCACGCCGTTCAGGTATTGCGTTTGGACGTTGCTGTGGTTCCTGGCCGGATAGGACGTTGCCGAGCGATACAGCTCGTCGTTTTTGGCGAAAGGAATCACTTCGTCGCTTGAAATCGGGCGGGGTTTCTGAGCCGGATACAAGTTGTAGCTACCTTCCATCTCCACGAAGTCCGTCAGTTCCACTTGTATGGAGACCGCCTCTTGACCTTCAGGAAGCATCAGGCTGACGCTTTGCCAGGGTAGGGTAGGCTCGCCAACCCTACCCGATGGCAGACAGTCCTGAAAGCCAATCTGTTGGTATTCGCCCTGTGTACTGACGACAGGCTGGCTGAAGTGATAGATATATTCGATAGTTTCGGCCTGCGTCATCAGCGCAAAAGCCATCAAAGTGAGGATAAGATTCAGTTTTTTCATTGTGAATGATTGTATTAATTCCGTTGAATCTAAGATTTGGCTGCAAAATTATAAAAATTCAGTTGTGCTTTTCCGATTTTTCCTACTTTTGCCCTTTAAATCTGAAAATATGAAAAAGACTAGAGCCGCCGTAGTAGGTTACGGTAATGTGGGTCGCTTCGCTTTGGAAGCCCTTGAAGCCGCCCCCGATTTTGAAATAGCAGGTGTTGTGCGTCGCAATGGTGATGCCAACAAACCTATGGAGTTGTCTCAATATGAGGTTGTTGACGATATCAAGAAACTAAAAGATGTGGACGTGGCCATCCTAGCCTGTCCCACGCGCAGCTGTCCCGAATACGCCAAACAAATCCTGCCACTGGGCATCAACACTGTGGATTCTTTCGACATCCATACCTCCATCGTGGACTATCGTCGCGAGCTGATGCCTATTAATAAGGAAACCAAGACCGTCAGCGTCATCGCTGCCGGATGGGACCCGGGCTCAGATTCCATTGTCCGCACCTTGATGCAGAGTCTGGCCCCCAAGGGATTGTCCTATACCAACTTCGGTCCAGGAATGTCGATGGGGCACAGCGTCTGTGTGCGCAGTAAGAAAGGCGTCAAGAACGCTCTTTCCGTCACTATTCCTTTGGGTGAAGGCATCCATCGCCGCATGGTGTATGTGGAATTGGAAAACGGCGCTACACTAGAGCAAGTGACTAAGGACATCAAGGCTGATCCGTATTTTGCCAACGACGAGACCCATGTGTTTGCCGTCGACAGCGTCGATGCCGTCCGCGATATGGGTCACGGCGTTAACCTGGTGCGCAAGGGCGTCTCGGGCAAGACCCAAAACCAGCGCATGGAGTTCAATATGAGCATCAACAATCCTGCGCTTACGGGTCAGGTGTTGGTCAATGTGGCCCGCGCTTCGATGCGCCTGCAACCGGGCTGTTACACGATGGTGGAGATTCCCGTCATTGATATGCTTCCTGGTGAACGAGAGGAACTGATTTCGCATTTGGTGTAATGGGTGTCTCTTTTTTGCATCGCTTTGCGTCATTGCGAGGAACAAAGCCATCCATCGTGTTGCTCTTTTCCTTCGTTTTCTTGTTTTCTTCCTGTGCCCGGAAGCAAGACAAGATAGACGTTTTATTATCCCAGATGACAATAGAAGAGAAATGTGGTCAGCTGAGCTGCCCCATTGGCTTCAACTATTATGGTAAGGAGGGCGACTCTTTATGGTTGGCAGATGACTTCCTTGGGATGATGGACACGATGCCCCTCGGCTCATGCTGGGCTGTGCTTCGCGCTGACCCTTGGTCCAGAAAGACAGTGGAGACAGGTTTGCATCCACGCGAATCGGCAAAGTTGTTGAATATGATGCAGCGTTACGCTGTTGAACATACCCGTTTGGGTATTCCGCTGCTGTTTTGCGAAGAGACTCCTCATGGCCACATGGCTGTGGGTACAACGGTCTTTCCTACAGGTATCGGACAAGCCTCCACTTGGAATCCAAAACTGCTGGAGCAGATGGGTGAGGTGATGGGTCGCGAGGTGCGGCTGCAAGGGGCGCAAATCGGCTATGGTCCTGTCTTGGATATTGCTCGTGACCCGCGTTGGTCGCGTGTGGAAGAGACGATGGGCGAGGACCCATATCTCTCTGGTACGTTGGGTGCTGCTGTCGTCAAGGGAATGCAGCAGCACGTTTGCGCCACCCTCAAGCATTTGGCTGCCTATGGTGTCCCACAGGGCGGACACAATGCCGCCACAGCGGAAGTGGGGCCTAACCGTCTGATGACGGATTACCTCCCTTCGTTTGAAAAAGCCGTTTGTGAAGGTGGCGCCAAAACCGTGATGACATCCTATAACACCATTGATGGTGTGCCTTGTTCGGCAAACCAATGGTTGTTGCAAGATATTTTGCGCAATTCGTGGAACTTCAAAGGCGTAGTCTTTTCCGACCTCAACGCCGTCAACGCCATCTATGCCACGCAGCATGTGGCTGCCGACCCGGCTGAAGCTGCTGCCTTAGCCTTGAAAGCAGGCGTCGACATCGACTTGGGCGGCTACAACTATGGCGGCTTCCTGAAAGAAGCCTTGCAACGGGGACTCGTTACCGAAGCTGATATCGACAAAGTAGTACGCCACGTGCTGCAGTTGAAGTATGACCTCGGATTGTTTGAAAACCCCTACGTTGATGAGGCTTTGGCAGAAGCTGAAGTGGGTACAGAAGAAAACGCTCAACTCGCCAAGCAGGTGGCCTTGGAATCGGCAGTACTGCTGAAAAACGACGGTATTCTGCCTTTTTGGGAACATATTAATAAGGTGGCGGTTATTGGACCGAATGCCGACAATATGTACAACCAACTGGGCGACTATACCGCGCCGCAAGACCCTGAGCGTATCGTGACCATGCTGGAAGGCATCCGCGCAAAGGGCAGGGCAGAGGTGTTGTATGCCAAAGGCTGTGCCGTGCGTGATGAGAATGATGCCGACATTGACGAAGCCGTGCGTATCGCCAAAGCAGCCGATGCGGTGGTTTTGGTAGTAGGCGGTTCCTCGGCCCGTGACTTCAAGACGAGTTATGAAGAAACGGGTGCTGCTATCGTCGACAACCACATTTCCGATATGGATTGCGGTGAGGGTTACGACCGCTCCACTATGAAGCTTTTGGGCAAGCAAGAGGAACTAATGCAACGCATCTATGCTACAGGCAAGCCTGTGGTGACAGTCTATATCCAAGGCCGTCCGATGGACATGAACCTTGCCAACGAGCATTCCAACGCCCTGCTGACGCTGTGGTATCCCGGTATGGAAGGCGGCTCGGCATTGGCTGATATCCTTTGGGGTGACTATAATCCTGCCGGCTGTTTGCCCATATCCATTCCCCGTTCTGTGGGACAGATTCCCGTTTATTATTCCCAGCCTGCTACGGGCGACTATGTGGAAGAATCCTCCAAGCCATTGTTCCCATTTGGCTATGGATTGAGTTATACACAATTCGAATATGGCGACTTACGGGTTGATACTGTACCAGAAAGGCCGGGCTGTTTATTTGTCCGATTCACTGTAACAAACATTGGCCCTTACGACGGCGACGAGGTTGTCCAACTCTATGTTCGCGACGAAGTGGCGAGTGTTGCCCCTGCCTCCAAACTGCTCAAGCGTTTCCAAAGGGTACATATCAATAAAGGCGAAACCATTGAATTGTATTACTATCTCCTACCGCATGACTTGTCGGTCTACTCAGCCGACCAAGGCTGGCACTTTGAGGAAGGCGAGTTCACCATCATGGTTGGAGGAATACAGCGTTGCATAAATCTGCGTTGAGGAGTGAAGAGGAGGACAAAAAAAAGCCCCGAAATCTCGGGGCTTTCTTTGTCTTCCAGTCGAGGAATGAAGAATCACTTCTTGGCTTCCTTGATCTTGGCTTTCTTACCACGAAGACCGCGCAGATAGTAGATGCGCGACTTGCGGACTGCACCGCGCTTGTTGACCTCGATGTTCTCAATCATGGGAGAAGCAATCGGGAAGCAACGCTCCACACCGATGTTGTTGGAGATTTTACGGATGGTGAAAGTACCGGTCTTGCCTTGGCCACTGCGCTTCAGCACAATACCCTGGAACTTCTGAAGGCGCTCCTTCTGACCTTCGACGATTTTGTAGGTGACAGTGATGGTATCACCTGCCTTGAAGGATTCAAAGTCTTTTACAACGATTTGATCCTCAATGAATTGGATTGATGCGTTTTTGCTCATTGTATATGTATTTTTGTATATTTTTCTTCAAAAAGTGGGTGCAAAGATACGAATAATTTCAATATGTAGAGAAGAATCTCAGCTTTTTTTGAAAATTTCGTACATTTCAGGTCGACGTTCCTTGGTGCGTTCGATAGCTTTTTCAAGTCGCCACTCGCTGATTAGCTTGTCGTTACCTGAGAGTAACACCTCAGGAACCTCCCATCCTTTGTAGTTTCTTGGGCGGGTGTAGACGGGTGGCGACACCAATCCGTCTTGAAACGAGTCGGAGAGGGCCGAAGTCTCGTCGCCCAAAGCACCTGGGATGAGGCGCACAAGGCTGTCAACCAGTACGGCGGCACCCAACTCGCCACCCGAAAGCACATAGTTGCCTATACTGATTTCCTTGGTGACCAGATGCTCGCGGATGCGCTCGTCGATGCCTTTATAGTGTCCACAGAGGATGATGAGGTTTTGTTTCATCGAGAGCTGGTTGCACAGGGGCTGGTCTAACAGCTCGCCATCGGGACTCATGTAGATGACCTCGTCATAGTCACGCTGGCTTTTCAAGTGGCTGATGCAGTTGTCGACAGGCTCAATCATCATCACCATTCCCGCACCGGCGGCAAACGAGTAGTCGTCCACCTTGTGGTGCTTGTCGGTAGTGTAGTCGCGTAGGTTGTGCAACCCAATCTCCACAATGCCTTTGTTGACGGCCCGTTTGATGATGCTTTCTGTGAAGGGTCCCTCGAACATTTCGGGGAAAACAGCGATGATGTCGATGCGCATATCTTTGAATTTTGCGGCAAAATTAGGAATTTAGCCTGATTTTTCAGTACAGTTTGGGAAATTATACCTATTTTTGTCCGTTTTAATACTTTAATACAATGAGAAAAATATCAATTTTACTTCTCTTTTTGGCGGCAACTCTGTTTGCTCAAGGGCAAATTGCCACCAACATCTACTGGGTGCAGTTTACCGACAAGAACGACTCGCCCTATTCCATCGACAACCCTGAGGCGTTTCTGAGCCCGAGGGCTTTGCAACGCCGTGCCAACCAAGGTATTGGCATCGACGAATACGACCTCCCTGTTAATCCGCAGTATCTCCAGGCTGTAGCCGATTGCGGCGCACAACTGCTCAATCCCTCAAAGTGGCTCAACGGTGTCTCGATTTACACGACTCAATCCTCCGTGTTGGAGGCCATCAATGCCCTTGAATTTGTTGAGACGGTACGCAACTGCCCCAACAACCTGAAGGCACAGGAAATGAAAGAACTCTGGCTGGCCAATGAGATGAAAGCCTCAGAGCATCAAAGCGTCTCGAAGGGCTATTATGGCGGAGGAGCAACCCAAATCAACCAAATCAACGGTATGGCCCTGCACGACAGCGGTTATCAAGGCGAGGGTGTGGTGATTGCTGTTTTGGACGGCGGTTTCATCGGCGCCGACTCGCACCCCTGCTTCGATAATATGCGCGAAGAGGGCCGTCTGCTGGGTGTGCGCGATTTCGTGTATGGCTCTACCTCGGTCTATTCACAAAGCTCGCACGGCACCTCCTGCCTCAGCACGATGGCCGCCTACGTTCCCAATACCTTTGTGGGAACGGCTCCCAAGGCATCATATTATCTGTTCCATACCGAAGACGGCTATACTGAAAACATCGTTGAAGAATACAACTGGGTGAGTGGTGCGGAATTGGCCGACAGTCTCGGCGCGGATGTCTGCTCCACCTCGCTTGGCTATGTTGATTTTGATATGGGCCAGTGGGATCATCCTTTCGAGCACTTCGACGGCAAGACCGCTCCGATGTCCGTTGGCGCTGAAATTGCAGCCTCTCGCGGTATAATTTGCCTGAATTCCGCAGGTAATAATGGCGACAGTTGGAATGGTGAATGCACGCTTGGCATCCCTGCCGATGCTGAACACATTCTCTCCATCGGTGCTGTCGACCGTAGCCGCACCCGTGCTTATTTCAGCTCAGTGGGTCCGACTTACGATGGACGTATCAAACCCGATGTGATGGCTATGGGTCAGGAGACTTACGTTGCCGATGCGTACGGCGATTACTACAACGGCAGCGGCACTTCTTTCTCCAACCCTGTGATGGCTGGCGCTGTGGCTTGCCTCCGTCAGGCCTATCCTTATGCCTCGGTTCAGGAGATTTGCGACATCGTCCGTGAGAGCGGCGACCGTGCCACCAATCCTGATGTGTATTATGGCTATGGTATCCCCGACCTCGGTAATGCGCTTGAGATGCTTCATGTGGCGGAACAACCCTTGCAAGCTGAAGAGATTATCAACGTTTATCCTAACCCTTCAAATGGCGATGTGCATGTGGCTTTGAAGGGCGGACATCAGGCCGAAGTCAATGTATATGACTTCATGGGCCGTCAACTGTACACCTATAACTTCAATGGGTTGAACCATTCCTCGTTGGAACGTTACCTGAACACTTTGGGAACTGGTGTTTATTTCATTAAGGCCACTTCCGATGCAGGCAGCCAAACCTTGAAGGTCGTATTGACGCGATAACCGAAAGGACTAAACGGTAAAAAGAAAAACCGCTTTGCTGAGGCAAGGCGGTTTTCTTTATTATCTTTGGATGAACTGATAGGCTCCTATATCGATGCGTCCGCTGCGGGAAACGCCGTCTAAGTCGAACGGCAACTCGCTGCCCAACAATGGATTTCCCATTCCGATGACAGGTGAGGCGACGCTGTCGATATGCAGGTCATTTCTACGATAGTTGGCGAAATAGGGGTCGAGGTTGAAGAGGCAGTGGCTGAAGCCAGTAGTTGAGCCGTTGAACTTCTTCGACTTCAACAGGCAATGGTCGAAGACGAAACTTGAGTCGGCATCAGGACCGAACTGGGTGAGGAACTCGTCGTCTTGGGCTCCGTAGAAGATGCAATTGGTGGCTTCCATGTGGAAGGGGTAATAGAACGGCTGCTCCGTAGCGGCGTCAAGAGAATAGTTGATGAGCTTCATGGCGATGTTGTCCTTGTGCTCCGATGCATCCCAATAGTTGGCCACGGTGCCGTGTACGAAACGGTAGTCGCCGCCGAAAGCCCATACATTGGCCGTACCGCAGTTGGCTATCGTGAAATTCTTCGCTTCCACGGGATAGAGGATGGAGAACAGCCCGTAGCCACTCTGGTTTTCGATGATGGTGTTGTCGACGCGTAAGGCGCATTCGGTCACCTTCAGCGACGATTGGCAGTTGAGTCCTATCGTTCCGTTGCGGATGATGGCGTGACTGATGCGATGGTCGGCACCAGCTCGTCCGTCCAGCATAAGGATTTGTCCCCATTGTCCTGGGGTGTCCCGGTAATAGGGTTCCAAGCGGTCGCCCTGTATAACGACAGGATTCTCGGCACTACCGTTGATGATAAGTTGTCCGTCGCTCCAAGAGAAGATGCCGCCGTCCTGATGGCAATAGACGCGGGTGCCTTCCTCAATACGCAAGGTGCCGTAGGAGTTGATGAGAGCCCATCCATAAATGACATAGGGACGCTCGGCAGTCCAGACTGTGGTTTCGAGGCTGTCAGCAACGATGTGGTAAGGATAGGGTACGCCTCCGATGTACACCATCTTGTCGGCAAGGATATAGGTGGCATTCTGTCCCCATGCAATCAGTTTGATGGTCTGTGTGTTGCCGTTGGTGACAAACTCCAGCTCGTCTTCCACGACGAAAGGCGTATTGAGGTCGTTGGGGTCGATGGTGACCCGTAGGAAAGTGAAGAGGCTGTCGTTGCCTGGAATCACTTTGTCGTAGAACTCAATGTCGTTGTCGCCGTCAAAGTTGATTCGGAAGGGGGAAGTTTTGCCGCCCACGAGCCTCATCGAGCTGATAATCAAATCGTCGCTGTTGCGGTTGTAGACTCTTAATTGGTGTGTGGCCGAGCCCAAGGTGGTGAACACCGTGTCGAATACGACGGTGTCTGCCGAGAACTCGAGTTTCATGCTCGGATCTGTGCTGATGGGGTTGAGCTTGCGGCAAGCCTGACCCACCAAAAGCAACGCGATGAGTATGAATAAGGTGCGTCTCATAATGCGCTTGAATCAGAAACTTATTTGTCCAACGACATCAGGAACTCCTCGTTGTTGACGGTCTTGGCGATTCTGTCTTTCAGGAACTCCATAGCCTCCAAAGGCGTCATATCGGCAAAGTGGTTGCGCAAAGCCCACACACGTGCCAAGGTGCGCTCATCGACCAGCAGGTCGTCGCGGCGGGTACCCGAGGCCACGATGTCGATGGACGGGAAGATGCGCTTGTTGGACAGACGACGGTCGAGTTGCAGCTCCATATTACCAGTACCCTTAAACTCTTCGAAGATGACCTCGTCCATACGAGAGCCTGTGTCGATGAGGGCGGTAGCCAGGATGGTCAGCGAGCCGCCTTTCTCGATGTTACGTGCAGCACCAAAGAAACGCTTAGGCTTCTGCAGGGCATTGGCTTCCACACCACCGGTAAGCACCTTACCCGAAGCGGGCGAGACGGTGTTGTAGGCACGAGCGAGACGGGTGATGGAGTCGAGCAGAATCACCACATCGTGGCCGCATTCGGTGAGGCGCTTGGCCTTCTCGAGGACGATGTTGGCAATCTGCACATGCTTCGAGGCCGGTTCGTCGAAGGTGGAGGCAATCACCTCGGCATTCACGCTGCGCTGCATATCGGTGACTTCCTCGGGACGCTCGTCGATGAGCAATATAATAAGGTATACCTCGGGGTGGTTGGCGGCGATGGCGTTGGCCACCTCTTTCAGCAAGACAGTCTTACCGGTCTTGGGCTGAGCCACAATCAAGCCACGTTGACCCTTGCCGATGGGGGCGAAGAGGTCCATGATACGGGTCGAGATGGTGGCACCCTTGTGACCTGTGATGTTGAATTTCTCGTTGGGGAACAAGGGAGTGAGGTAATCGAAGGGGATACGGTCACGCACTTCCTCGGGACGTCTGCCGTTGATGAGCAGGGTCTTGACGAGCGGGAAGAATTTCTCGTTGGACTTGGGAGGACGGATGAGGCCCAGAACGGTGTCACCCGTCTTGAGGCCCATCAGTTTAATCTGCGACTGCGAGACATAAACGTCGTCAGGGGAGGGCAGGTAGTTGTAGTCTGACGAGCGGAGGTAGCCGAAGCCCTCGGGCATGATTTCAAGCACACCCTCAGCTTGCACGTTGCCGTCAAATCTGGCCAGCACCTCATCGCGGTTGGCCTGCTTCTCCTGGCGTTCGCGCATTTGCTGCTGTTGTTGGTGTTGCTGCTGTTGCTGATCACGGTTGGAATGGGGCTCCTCCTGAGTGTTTTCAGGCTTGGACTCAACGTTTTCAACAGGCTCCATAGTCTGGGCGACGGGCTCCTGCTTCTCTGTGGGTTCAGTGATAGGCTCTGTGGCAGCAGCCATAGTCTCTTTCAGGCGTTTGCGTTTTTGCTTGCGGCCTTGCTCTTGGCTTTCGGCAGGTGCCTGTGCAGGCTGTTCAATGATGGGCTCTTCCTGGGCTTTGTTTTCGGGCTCTGCTTTTCCCTGGGCATCTGCCTTAGGTTCTATCTGGTTGGAATCTGCATTATGGTTGATTCGTGGACGGCGACCCCGTTTGCCTTGGGGCTCGTTGCTCATTGCCTTCTTAGGCTCAGGCTGGACGGGTGCTTCAGGCTGCGTCACAGGCTCGGGCTTTGCAGCAGGTTTGGCAGGCTCAGCTGGCATTGCAGCTTTAGCGGGCTCGGCAGGTTGTTTGGCCTTCTCGCTCTTCTGTGCTTTCTGCTTTTTCTTGCTGGCTTTCGGGGCATTCTTGATGGCGGGATGGTCCACTTCGTGGTCGATGATGGCGTAAATCAGTTCGGTTCTGTTTTTCTTTTCGTCGTCAATGCCCATCTCGGTGGCAATGAGTTTGAGGTCGTCCAACGACTTCTCGTTCAGTTCAAAAATAGTGTACATAAATCGGTTGATGTAATGATTCCAAATGGAATATAAGTCTGTTGTTCAATATTATTCAATGGGATGCTTTTATGGAAGCGTCTGGTCGATGACGCACACAAAAGTGCGGCAAAAGTACACAAAAAACCTTTCCTCGCAAGCAGAATCGGAAAAATTTTCATCAGATGGTCTTGTTTTTGCCTAAAGTTGTACCTTTGCAGCCGAATAAAAACATTTGTCAATATGTCACAAAGATTACAATCCATCTTCTTTTTCCTCTCGGCACTTTTGTTTGCCTTGTTGTTTTTCTTGCCTCTCGCATCGTATTATGGTGAGACAAATATTTTGAATTTCAACGTGTTTGGAGTCGAGTCGGGCATCCCTGGTGGGGCTGAGCCTTATCCCAAGACCTTCAGCCTTCCGGTACTGATTCTGGCTGTTACGGCGATTCTCCTGAGCGGTTATCTCGCTATGGGCCTGTTTCGTGCCGTGAAGCTGTCGCAGTTTGTCAAGCTGCATAAGATAGCGCGTATCGACATCGTCGTCATCGTGGCTTGGATTGCAGTAGTCTTTGCCTATTACATCCGCGTGGTGGGTAATCCTATTGGCGCCACTCCGACCTTCAAGGTGGGCGCTTTCCTGCCCTTGGTCTCTTTGGTGATGGTGATTGCGGCGACTTCGGGACTGAGGAAAGACATCAAGAAAGTGCGTTCAACCGACCGCATCCGTTGAGGAATAAATTGGAAGAAAAAAGAAAGCCGACTCCATTACGGGGTCGGCTTTCTCGTTTCAGTAGAGTCGGTTCCTGTCGAGCTGGAAGATTTCCGTATCCTTGAAGGTCTTACCGTCAATGACCATACGGATGAAAGTGATTTGCTTGTGAAAGCCCGAGTTGCCTGCCGCTCCCGGATTGATGTGGAGCAGGTTGAGTTGTTTGTCGTAGATTACCTTTAATATATGCGAGTGTCCGCAAATGAAAAGATCGGGCTTTTTCTCCTTTAAGAGATACTTCACCTCAGACATATAGTGGCCCGGATAGCCTCCGATATGGGTCATGAAGACATCCACATCCTCGACGTGGAAAAAGAGGTCCTCGGGGTATTGCATCCTGACGATGTGGTTGTCCACGTTGCCGTGTACGGCCCGCAGCGGCTTGAAGGCAGCCAGAGCCTCAGCCGTCTCGATATTGCCTATATCACCTGCGTGCCACAACTCGTCGACGTCCTTAAAGAAATCGAAGAGTTGGGGAATAAGGGTGCAATGTGTGTCCGACAGGATACCTACCTTTTTCATTTCAGGTTAATCATGAATCCAATGGCCAACACTTCCTTGAACTGTACCTTCGAGCCTTCAATTCTTTCGCCAGCCTCATCGTAGAACGGGATGTCATAGTCGTAGATAAGATGCGTGGCGAGGTTGCAGTTAAGCCAATCGTTTACCTTCAGCACGAGCATATTCTGCCAGTCGACGTCGACACGCTCGGGGTGGTTGAGGTAGTTGGAGAAGAGCTCGAGTTTTGTGTTGAAGTCGATGTTTTTGGCAATTGGGTATTGGAATTTGGCAACGGCGCGGGCACCAAATTCGTAACGGACTTTGGCAAAGTTGGTATGAACGACGGTGTCGTTTTTGTCCAAGTCGTTCACGCCGAAAGCCCCTTCTTCAGCCAAACGGTCGTCATTTACAATGGTCACACGACCCGTGACGGGCGAGAAATACAGCGAGAAATACTTGCTGGGTGCCCATTCCATACCGACACCTAAGGTGATGTAGGCGGGGGCTAAGAATTTGGAGATGTAGTTTGTGGAGTCTTCATCATATTTGAAACCGTATGCAAACTGTGAACGGAAAGCCAGTTCGGCGCTGTAGTTGAGATGCTCTGTGGCCTTGATGCCTGCCAGCGAGGTGAACTCAATCTTGTCATCGGTCTTTATGGGTTTCTTTTTGAAGTCGAAAAAGCTGTATCCTAATGCGGTATTCAAGGTGTTGTCCCATTTGAAGTTACCTTTTATGTAATGGAGTTCGTAGTTGAAAATCGCCTGTCCATTCAGTGAACTTTGGCCACCTGCTGACCAGTTGGTGTAGGAACTTTGTCCGAAATTGAGTCCGAAGTTGCCTTTGTGAGTCCAGCCTTGTGGCTGCTCGTCTTGTGCAAAACTGATGATGGCCATTGAAATAGCCAGAACTGATAGTAATAGTTTTTTCATATTAGATTGATTTAATGATTGTTAATAGCTGTTTCCGTCTTGGAAGTTGCGATTGCCGATGTTGAAGGTGATGTCCTGCATGTTGAGGCTACGGACGTATTTCCCGTCTTTCTCGGCTGGGAGCCAATGGGTTTCCTGAATGAGGCGTACAGCCTCGTTGTCGCATCCGCCGCCCACCGAGTTGATAATGACGATGTTTGATACGCTACCGTCAGTCTCCACCACGAAACTCAGGCGCACGGTGCCTTGAATCTCACGCTCTTTGGCCTCGGGAGGGAACTTCAGGTTATGGGCGATATAGGTCCCGATGTTGCCGCCGTCAGCAAAATAGGGACGAGCCAATTGCTCAAGATGGTGGAAGTCCTCGTATACCTTGTTGGAATCGTCGGCTTCGAGGGTAAGTGGCAGGTTGGGACGCTCGTGGTGCTTCCAGTAGCGCTTGTAACTCTTGGCGTTGAACTCCACCGTGTATTGGTGCTCGCATTCGGTAGGGATGCCAGCATGCAGGGCAGGTGTCCATAGGATGGTTTTCACCATCTTCAGGGCCATGGGCGATGCCGCCTCGCTGAAAGTGGACTTCACAGTATAGTCGGTGGCATAGCCTTCCTTGTTGACGTTCATGCCTATCACCACTTTGCCGCTGTTGCCTTGTTGTAGGTCGGCTTCGGGGTAGACGAGGTTCTGGGTGATGTATTCCTTGGTTACCGTTTTGCCTGCAACGGGTTCGGGATTCTTGTTCTGTGCATTCAGTTGCCATCCTGAAAAGAGAAGGGCGAGTGCAATAATCAGTTTTGTTCTCATGACTTTGAAGTTTTGATGATGCAAAATTAAACAATTCAACAATTCCACAATCAACGATTCAACATTATTCCTATTTTTGCGCCAAATTTGAACCTATGGAAGAAAACTACAGAAACAATATGGTGTTTGGGATTCATCCCGTCTTGGAACTCATCCGCTCGCAAAAGGAGATTGAGAAGGTATATATACAAGGTGGCACGCGCTCGCCCGAGATTTCGGAGATTGCTAACGCTTGCCGCTCGAAGGGCGTCCCTGTGCAGTTTGTGCCTATTGAGAAGATGAACCGATTGACGCGCAAGAACCATCAAGGGGTGGTGGCTTTTATCTGCCCGATTGAATACCAGCCTTTGGAGCATGTGGTTTCCGCCGTCTTCGAGGAAGGACGCGACCCCTTTATCCTGATGCTCGACCGTGTGACCGATGTGCGCAACTTCGGCGCTATCGCCCGAACGGCTTATGCTGCCGGAGTAGATGCGATTGTGATACCCGCCAAAGGCTCAGCCCTCATCAACGGCGACGCCATGAAGACTTCGGCTGGAGCACTCTCACTCATCAACGTGTGTCGTGTGGACAATATGAAAGACGCTATCGACTTCCTGAAGGCTAGCGGTCTGCGTGTGGTGGGTTTCACCGAGAAGGCGCACGACAGCCTTTGGAAGGCCGACCTCACAGGCCCGCTCTGCGTGATGATGGGCTCCGAAGAGGACGGCATCGACCCAGCTTATCTGAAACGCGCTGACGCCCACTTGATGATTCCTATGCCTGGAGATATCGATTCGCTGAATGTCTCGGTGGCCACAGGAATAGTTTGTTTCGAAGTAGTAAAGCAACGATTGGGGTTAAATTTGTAGAGACGTGGCGCGCCGCGTCTCTACCATCTATATTTGATGCATTTTGAAATGTAAAACAAAAACTAAAAGCCATGAAAAAACATCTACGCTATCTGTTGACGCTGTTGTTCTTGACTATTTCCATTGCTGTTTCCGCACAGATTACCATTAAAATCGAGAAACTGTCGAAACCGAAAGAACTGTTGCGCGTTCGGGAAGTTGTGCCAGATGGGAACACGCTTTCGGTGAATGTGAGTGCCGATAGTCTTGTTCTCATATACGGCACGCATCCTTTCTTTTATGGAATGTATGAGGCATACGCCGAACATCGTCCGTTTGTTCTTTCGCCTGATATGGTTTGGATGCTCATCAGCCAAGGGTTTTCGCACCATATCAATGCGGACCCAGAGAAATACCGTGATAGGATGGTTGATTTTTCAGGAAAGATGTCGTTGGTGGTGGAAAGCGACAAGCCGCTCGATGAGGCGGAATGGGATAAACTGATTCCCAAATTTGCCGATGAAATAAAGAGCAACACCAAAGGAACGATTGCTGAAACCATCATTGCTGATTTCACAACTACAACTCAATATGAGCAAATTGCGTCAGAAATCACTTTGATGGAGACGACCAAAGCCTTTTTTGATTTTGTGGTGATGTATGCCGCCTGTGGCATTCCCGAAGTCACCTTGTTGGGGACCACGGAGGATTGGCAAAAGGTCTATGATAAGGCGATGCAGTTGCGCTCCTTCGATTTGGATTGGTGGATTGACGAGTTGAAGCCGATTCTCAAGCAGTTCATCAAGGCGTCGGAAGGCAATGCTGATACCAAGTTTTGGAGGAATATGTTCAAGTGGCATACGCAGAAGGAATATGGCGCGCCCAATATCATCGACGGCTGGATTGTGAAATTTTTCCCCTATGACAAGTATGGAAAACGTTTTGATTTGAAGACGTTGACCATTGATTCCAACCTGCCTGAAGAGCTGGCGGAGGCGGATGTTCGTTTTGTCGAAATCTACGAAGACGGGTCAAGTACGGAGTCGACAATTGAATTGTATGGTGGTTTCATTGGATTGGAACAAAATCCAGAAAATTTTGCGTTGACTCCGAAGATTGGCTGGGGGGTGAGGATAAAGAATGATGAAGAAGCTGGATATCTTGATAGAATGAAAGAACAGATTCGAGACGAGGGAAAAATTGCGTTGGTTGTCAAAGAGATACCTGAGGTTTTGAACAAGATGGATGCCATTCCGATGTTGGATCTTTGCTTTATGGATGGGGTGCATTTTCCCGAATGGATGGAACACAAAAGTATAAAAGGCTTGCGAGTGTCAGGTGGAATCACTTCGGAAGAACGAGATAAACTTTTGCGTTGGTATCCTTCTATATGGCTTGTTGTGAATGGTATTCGATATGAGTGGGTAGACGGAATATTGAACATTCATGCAGGTGCAGATATTGGTTCTTCCCTTGACGGGATTGACGTAATCGGAACTCTCTATATTGCCAATAGAGAAATGAAAAACTTTTCTTATACGGGGAAAACATTGGATGTCAAGATATCGGAATCGGTAACAAAGAATATCGGTAGAATCAATTTGAATCAGAAACCTTCGCGCAAATGTTTGAAGGCATTGAAGGTACAATTCCCGAATACCGTAATTGAATGGGATTATGATGCTGATGATTATGAGGATTAAATGGAAAACAGCGGGAATCCCGCCGTTTTCCATTTAATCTCTTTTGTCAAATTATGGCGTATAGAATTCATCATCCTTCCAATTCGCCACATTGTTGTTGATATAATCCGCAATGCGGTTCATATCAGGGGTGTCGCGTACGATATGGTCGTGAAAACGGGGTTGCCAGGAGAAATATAGGGCGTTTTCGTTGGCATAATGGGTTACTGCTCGTTTCAAACCTCCTATGACTACGGATAATGGTCCTTTTCGGTGCGAGATTTCTTGCAAGGTTTCATTTACGGTATCAGACAACCATCGGCTGGGTGTTTCCGTTGTAGAGACGGTGTGCACACCGTCTCTACCTGCCAATGTATGTACATTATTTCAAATATTTATCCAGCCAGTTGTAGAACCTCCGCTGCCAGAGGACTCCGTTCTGGGGTTTCAGCACCCAGTGGTTCTCATCGGGGAAGTAGAGGAACTCGGCATCCAATCCACGCAGGATGGCGGCATTGTAGGCCTGCATACCTTGGGTGAAGCAGATGCGATAATCTAAGCCACCGTGGATGACGAGAATGGGAGCCGTCCATTTGTCCACAAAGAGGTGGGGAGAGTTGGCATAGGTCTTGCGGACGGTGGGGTTGTTCCAATCCCAGAAGGGGCCGCCGAGGTCCCAGTTGACGAACCACATCTCTTCGGTCTCAAGATACTGGGCTTCGAGGTTGAACATACCGTCGTGGGCGATGAGGGCCTTGAAGCGTCCCTCGTGGTGACCAGCAAGCCAGTAAACGCTGAATCCACCGAAGCTGGCACCCACGGCACCCAAGCGGTTCTCATCGATATAAGGTTCTTTCTTCAGCTCATCAATGGCGCTGAGGTAGTCCTTCATGCATTGTCCGCCGTAGTCGCCGCTGATTTCCTCAAGCCACTCCTGACCGAATCCAGGAAGACCTCTGCGGTTGGGGGCGACAATGATATAGTCGTTGGCGGCCATCATCTGGAAGTTCCAACGATAGGACCAGAACTGGCTGACGGTGCTTTGCGGTCCACCTTCGCAGTAAAGCAGGGCGGGGTATTGCTTGTTGGCATCGAAGTGGGGCGGATAGATGACCCACACGAGCATTTGCTTGCCGTCGGTGGTTTTCACCCAGCGTTCTTTCACCTCACCCATAGTGAGTTGGGCAAAGATTTTGTCGTTGACGGTGGTGATCTGAGTGGCTTCGCCTGTGGCGGGGTTCACGCTGAAGAGCTCCGTCGGGTGGCTCATCGACTGGCGGCCTGCAATCAGGTTTTCGCCGTTGTATTGTACGGATACATAATTGTGCTGTCCTTCCGTCAGTTTCTTGATTTCGCCGTTCTCGAGGTTGAGGGCGTAGAGTTGGTCGGTGGCGTAAGCGTCGCTGATGAAATAGAGGGTCTTGCTGTCGTCGGCCCAGCTGAAGCCCGTGCAGCATTGGTCGAAGCGGGCGGAGTAGTCGGTCTTCTCGCCAGTCTCGAGGTCCATCACAAAGAGGCGTTGTTTGTCGCTCTCATATCCGTCGCGTTCCATGCTCTCCCATGCCATGTATTTGCCGTCGGGCGAGATGACGGGGTTGAGGTCGTAGCCCATCATGCCTTCAGTGAGGTTCTTGCACTCGCCGCTCTGGATGGTGTATTGGTAGATATCGGTGTTGGTGGAGAGGGCGTAGTCCTTGCCGATTTTCTTGCGGCAGCAGTAGACGAAGCTCTTGCCGTCGGGCAGCCACTGCACCTGTTCCATTCCGCCGAAGGGACGCACGGGAGCTTCCCATTGCTCACCCTTCATGGCGTCAAAAGCGTTCTCAATCTTACCGCTGCTGAAGTTGCCTACAAAGATGTGGCCGTAGGTGTCTACCCAATGGTCCCAATGGCGATACATCAGGTCGTTGTTGATGCGGCCTGAGGACTTGTCGAGGTCGGGATAGATGTCGGCGACGGTCTCTTTCAGCTTCACTTCCTTGGTGAAGAGCACTTGGGCGCAGTCGGGTGAATAAAGGAAGCCGTTGATGTCGTCGGGCTCGTTGGAGACGCATTGCAAGCCTGTTCCGTCGGGATTCACTTCCCAAAGCTGCATGATGTCGTCTTTGGGGGCGAGGAAACCGATTTTCTTTCCATCGGGACGCCATTGCGGGCTGTATTGGCTGTCGTTGCTCTCGACCAACACCTTGTTGCCGCTGCCGTCGGCGTTCATAATATATAAGGTGGAGCCGCTGCGGTTTTCAGGCACGCTGTAGTAAGTCACATTGTAGACGATTTGCGAGTGGTCGGGCGAGAGGCTGTATTCGCCAATGCGGCCCATGCTCCACAGCACTTCGGGCGTCATGATGTCCGACTGCAAGGTGAGCTCCTTAGGGCCGATTTTTTCCTTTGTTTCGGTTTTCGCTTCGGTTGTCGAAGCGTTCTCGGGTTTTTGTGTGTTGCACGATACGACTAAACTGGTAATCATGGCTAACAGGAATAGTTTGTTTTTTCTCATACTGAAGAGGTTTAGAAATTTGCGGTAAAGGTACGGCTTTTTTTGTCATGAAAAGGAATCAGAGGCGTTTTTTTTGGAGCAATTGTTTCGCGCGCATGGTTTTTCGGTTGTCCGCCCCCTGTCTTCGCTCTGTTTTTATGCTGGAAACAGGACGAAAACAGGCAGCCAACAGGGAGGTATCTCGGACTTGTCACATAGTTACCTCGGAGTTACCTCAGAGTTACCTTAGAGTTACCTTAGAGTTACCTGAGCGAGGGTATAGGCATGGTATAGCCTTGGTATAGAGTTGGTATAGCGTTGGTATGGGGAATTTGCTTGCAAAACAATGTAAATCAGTTTATTACAATAGATTGTTGATAGGCAACTCTATCTTGATGTTCTATTTTACAGAAATACAGATAGTTACACGGATTTATTTCGCCATTTCAATGGCTTTGTTTTGCAACTGCAAAGATAAGCAATTTTGGTGGATTTGGCAAGGATTTAGAGGATGAAAAAGCAAATTTTTTCATAAATCCTTTGCCATTTCGCTGAAATCCACTACTTTTGCAGCCTCAAAATTAAAAATTTAATCTAAAGAATCATACTATGTTAAGTCAAGATGTTAAGATTGGAAGCGCAGTCCGCCTGGATGGTAAGATTTACTTCTGCATTGACTTCCAACACGTTAAGCCTGGTAAGGGCAACACTATCATGCGTATCAAACTGAAGGATGTGCTGAGCGGCAATGTGCTTGAAAAGCGTTTCGACATTGGCGTGAAGCTCGAGGATGTCCGCGTTGAGCACCGTCCTTATCAGTACCTCTACAAAGAGGGTGAGGACTACATCTTCATGCACACCGAGACCTACGAACAGATTCCGATTGCCGGCGAGAACATCACGGGTGTGAAGTTCATGAAGGAAAACGATGTGGTTGACGTCGTCGTCGACGCCTCCACTGAGACCATCCTCTTCGCCGAGATGCCTGTGAAGACCGTCCTTCAAGTGACCTACACCGAGCCTGGTGAGAAGGGCAACACCGCCACCAACGCTCTGAAGGAAGCCACCGTTGAGACTGGCGCAATGGTCCGCGTGCCGCTGTTCATCAACACCGATGACATGATTCGCGTCGATACCCGCACGGGTGAGTACTGCGAGCGCGTGAAAGCCTAAGGCGATATACGTTGCATAAAAAAGCGCAAAGTCCTTGACTTTGCGCTTTTTTTTGTATTTTCGCACCTTATTCCATAATTGTTTAGCAGATGAAAATAAAAAAGACCACCCTGAAGAAAATAGCGGAACTTATTGACGCTAAGTATATTGGCCCAGAAAACTTCCCCATCACGGGCCTCAATGAAATCCACAAGGTGGAGGCTGGCGACATCACCTTTGTCGACCACCCCAAATACTACGCCAAAGCCCTCAACTCGGCGGCTACGGTAGTCCTTATTAATAAAGAGGTGGTCTGTCCCGAAGGCAAGGCCCTGCTGCTGCACTCCGACCCCTTTGATGCTTTTGTCCGCCTGATGCGTCATTTCCGTCCCTTCGAGCCGCAAACCCAGCCCATCAGCGACAGTGCTGAGATAGGAGAGGGGACGCTGATTATGCCAGGCAGCTTTGTGGGACACCATACCGTCATCGGAAAGAACTGCCTCATTCATCCCAACGTGACCATTTATGACCATTGCGTGATAGGCGACAACGTCATCATCCATTCAGGCAGCGTGATAGGAGCCGACGGCTACTATTTCCAACGGCGCAACGAGGGCTTCAAGAAGTTTGAGTCGTTTGGTCGCGTGGTGATAGCCAACGATGTGGAGATTGGCGCATTGTGCAGCATCGACAGAGGCGTCACTTCGGATACCATCATCGAGAAAGGCACCAAGCTCGACAACCATTGCCAGATTGGACACGACAGCTATATCGGCCGCCATTGTCTCATCGGAGCCCATGCCGCCATTGCAGGCGTCACCCGCATCGAGGACGATGTCATCCTTTGGGGCCGCGTTTGCGTCAACAAGGATTTGGTTATCGGCACGGGAGCGGTGGTATTGGCCACTTCGGCTGTCGACAAGAACATCGAGCCAGGCAAAGCCGTATTCGGTGTGCCGGCCCAGGAGGTGAGGAAACAATGGCGCGAACAGGCCGCCCTGCGTCAGCTGCCTGACTTCCTAAAGGAATACTACAAGACACAGCAATCGTGATAATGACGATGAATTGAATCATAACAACACCATGAAAAGACTACTTGTATTCTTAGCGATTCTTCTTGCGGGTACGACGGCCTTCGCGCAAGACATGAAGACCTATACCTATGCCCAACGCGATACGTTGGAGCTTAAGCTCGACTTCTATACTCCCGCACAGGTTCACGACAGCACCATCTGTATGGTCTACGTCTTCGGTGGCGGCTTTATCGGTGGACATCGCGACGGCAAATGGGAGAAGGCTTATTTCGAGCAATTGGTCGAAAAGGGCTTCCAAGTGGCCGCCATCGACTACCGATTAGGTCTGAAAGGGGCGAAAAATCTCAGTGTTTTCAACACCGAGCCGCTTGAGATAGCCGTCAATATGGCAACGGAGGATGCCATTTCTGCTCTTGCCTATCTGCTTGACCATGCGGAAGAATTGAAAGTCAACAAGGACTGGATAGTGATGATTGGCTCCAGCGCGGGTGCCATTACCTCGCTGGAAGTGGATTACGCCCTGTGCAATGGATACCTCAATGCCGACCTCCTTCCCGATGATTTTCGTTTGGCGGGTGTCATCTCCTACGCTGGTGCTATCTTCTCGCACCAAGGAAAGGTGCAATACCGCAACCATGCACCGGCCCCAACGATGATGTTTCACGGAATGGCCGACCGATTGGTGCCTTACGATAAAATAGAGTTTCTCAATATAGGCTTTTTTGGTACGAATAACCTTGTGGAACGCTTTGAGAAGTTTGGCTATCCTTACTTTGCCCGCCGTTTCAGAGGATATGGGCACAGTGTGGCTGTTGGGGGACCGTTGACGATTGACGATCTGATGTGGTTCTGCAACCATTATATCTACGGGAAGGAGCGGCTCCAGGTGGATGGTACCTACACCAACCTCGACCCCGCGACGATGCCTCCGTTCGACGTCTATACTCCAAAAGATTTGTATAAATAAAACAGCTTAAGCGTTACCTCACCTTGCGATAATCCAAATCCAAGTTGTAGGTATGCACAGGAATCTTTCTGCCGCCGAGTTCAATCTCGATGGCGCTGTTGTTGTTGACGACGCCTCGGAAACTCAGCGTCTCTTCACGCATCTCGCCTTCCTCAAGGTCGTCCAGGAAGAAAGACTCCTCTGACAGTACGGATTTTCTTTTGCCTTGTTCCACAAAGCGCACCTTCACCCAAAGTCCAGCAGCCCGCTTGGGTCCCTGGTTGAGTAGGTCGAAACTCAAGCGGCACACCGACCGCTCATAGTTTCCGTAAGTCTGCGGCATTTGAAGGTGTATATCCTTGCATAGCAGATGGGGTGTACCTTCGATGGGGATAACCTCGGTGACTTCCGAGCTGTAGTTTTTGGGGACTTGCCCGATTTTCCAGTTGGCTAAGGTGGTTTCAGCATAATAATACCGCTTGTCTTGCGACAGGAAATAGCCGTCGCCCTCCAAAGCGTTGCAATTCACGCCCAAAGCAAGGTGTTGGGGCATCGACAGCAAGGCTATATCGATGTCCATCTCGTGGAGCAGGGCTGCTAGCAACATAACCTTGTCCTCGCAGTCGCCGCAGCCGTCTACCAGCGTCTCGATGGGGAAGCGCAGATATTCATCGCGGCCTTTTGTGTCAATGTCGTAGGCGTAAGGCAGCGACTGCACAAAGGTGAGGGCCAGATAGATGCGTTCGAGCTCTGTATGACCCAAGCCGTTCAGCTGTTTCGCGAGGGGGTTGATCACCTGACGGTCGTGTTCTGAGAGCATGAAGGCGTTGTAGTTGGGCTGCACTTCGTTGTCCCCGAAGCGGTAGAGGTAGACACTATGCTCACGTTGGTCACGATAGTAGCTGTAGAGCCGCTTGTTGATATGTAGCGATACGGTGTACCTCATATTGTTGTACTCCCATTTGTATTCCTTCTCGTAGACACGTTTCTTGTTCGCCTTCTGTGCTGAGACGGTGAGGCAGGCCAATACCATCGTGAGGAATATGAGGAGTAGAGGTTTACGCATAGGTCTGTGCTATTGGTTTTCAAACGCAAAAATAAAACAAAAATTGCTATGTCTCTCCGTTTTTATATCTTTGCGGCGAGAAAATCTTATTTATTACCAAATAAAATGAAAAAACTGATGATTTGCATTGGAATGGCGGCAGCCTTAGTGGGTTGTAGCCCGAAACAGGAGGAGGTTGCCGAACAGCCTCAACCGAAAGAGGAATTCAAGTACTTGGTGGACGAGTTCGCCGACTTGAGGATTATGCGTTACCAGATTCCCGACTGGGACCAACTGACGCTGCAGCAGAAGAGCTACATCTATTATTTAGGTGAAGCTGCTAAATGCGGTCGCGACATCCTCGCCGACCAGAACTTTAAGTACAACCTGGTGGTCCGCAAGACTATTGAGGCCGTGCTCAACTCCTATCAAGGTGACCGCGACTGCGCCGATTTCCAAAACTTTGTGGTCTATGCCAAGCGTGTCTTCTTCAGTAACGGCATCCATCACCACTATGCTGAGGACAAGTTCTTCCCTGAGGTGAGCGAGGCCTACTTTGCTGAAGTCATCAAAGGCAGCGACGCCAGCCAGCTCCCCCTCAACGAGGGCGAGACGGTGGACCAGTTCATCGCCTTCCTGACCCCCGTGGTCTTTGACAAGGAACTTTACAAGATGCGCCGCAGCAGCGAGGACGACATCATCGTCAACTCTGCGGTGAACTTTTATGAAGGCGACATCCGCAAGGCCGACGTGGAGGCGTTCTACGACAAGATGCGCGAGCCCAATGATGCCACTCCCATCAGCTACGGTCTGAACTCCAAGCTTGTGAAGGAAGATGGAAAAATCTACGAGGATGTCTATAAGGTCGACGGTCTCTATGGCGAGGCTATCACAGCCATCATTGGTTGGCTGCAAAAGGCCAACGAGGTGGCTGAGAACGACATACAGCGCGACTATACCCAGAAACTCATTGATTATTACACCACAGGCGACCTGAAAACATGGGACGAATACAACGTGGCTTGGGTCCAGGATTCTGTTTCGCATATCGACTTCGTCAACGGTTTCATCGAGGACTATAATGACCCGATGGGTATGAAAGCCACCTGGGAGGCTATCGTCAATTTCAAGGACTTGGAGGCTACCAAGCGTTCCAATACCATCGGCGAGAACGCACAATGGTTTGAAGACCACTCGCCCGTTGACCCCCGCTTCAAGAAAGAGAAGTGCAAGGGCGTTTCCGCCAAGAGCATTACCGTCACCACCTTGGGTGGCGACTGCTTCCCTTCACCTCCGATTGGCATCAACCTGCCCAATGCCGACTGGATTCGTAAGGACTACGGCTCGAAGTCAGTCACCATCACCAACCTGATGGAAGCCTACGACAAGGCTGCCGACGAATGTCCGAGAAGTGCTCTGAAGGAGTTTGCCTACTCGCAGGATGAAGTCGACCTCTGCAAGAAATACGGCTCGGATGCCGATGTGGTACACACCAACCTGCACGAGTGTCTGGGTCACGGTTCGGGCAAACTGTTGCCTGGTACGCAACCCGGTGCCTTGAAGGAGTTCAGCTCAACGCTTGAGGAAGCCCGTGCCGACCTCTTCGGCTTGTACTATTTGGCCGATCCCAAGATGGTGGAGTTGGGTGTGATGCCCGATGCAGAGGCATATAAGGCTGAGTATTGCTCCTATATCCGCAACGGTATGATGTCGCAACTGGCCCGCGTGGAGCTGGGAAAGGATGTCACCGAGTCGCACATGCAGAACCGAAAGCTCATCTCAGAGTGGTGCTACGAGAAGGGTAGGGAGGCCAACGTCATCGAAAAGAAAGTGGAGAACGGCAAGACCTACTTCATTGTCAACGACTTTGAAGCCCTCCGTGGTCTGTTTGGTGAGTTGCTGGCCGAGATACAGCGCATTAAGAGTGAAGGTGACTATGCTGCTGGTAAGGCTATTGTGGAGCAATATGCCGTGAAGGTCGACCCCGAGCTGCACAAGGAAGTGAAAGAGCGTTACAATGCCCTCGGCTTAAAGCCCTACGGCGGCTTTATCAACCCTGAGATTGTGCCTGTTGAGGAGAACGGCAAGGTGGTCGACTATAAGGTCGAATATCCTTCTGACTTCGTCGCCCAGCACATGAAATACGGCAAGGAATACAGCTTCCTGAAGGCAAAGCATTAAGTAAGGATGGAATCACATCTGCGCAGAAAGCGCGGGTTCCATGATTTCCTTTCCACGACAGAAGCGGTGCACTATCTGGCGGTCGTCGCCTAGATAGATGTACCGCTCCATTCGTTCTAAGAGCGTGTATTGTTCATGGTTCAACTCGCTGTCATCGATGACGAGGGCGTCAAATTCATAGCCGGGCTCGAAGCTTCCCACTTTCCCGAAGAAACTTCCTGCTGATTTGGTGGCCAGCCAGAACGCCTCCGATAAGCTGAGGAATGCCACTGTGTTATTCCGCTGATAGAGGAACTTGCTCACTTGTATAGCATCAAACAGCACCCTGAAGATGCTCAGGTTGTGACCGCCGCTGATGTCGCTGCCCAGTCCCACACGCAGTCCCTCGTCCAAAAAGTGGCGGATGGGAGCAATGCCTGACGACAGATTAAGATTCGACGTGGGGCAGTGGACCACCATCACGTCATTGCGTTTCATCAGCTCCAGCTCTTCGCCTTGGGTATAGATGCAGTGGGCCATCACAGTAGGCGACTGGCCAAAGAGTCCATAGCGGTTGTAGGCGTCGCCGTAGCAGCTGCTTTCTGGCTCCAATGCCTGCACCCAGGCAATCTCATCCTTGTTTTCGGAGAGGTGCGACTGTACGGGCAGTCCATACTTAGCTGCCAGTTCGCCGCAGGCACGAAGCATCTCAGGCGTACACGACGGGATGAAACGTGGCGTGATAATAGGACGCACGAGTGGCGTTGAAATTCGACCGTTGACCGTTGATGGTTGTGAAAACTCAGCAATCAGTTCCTCATAGCCTCCGACCATTTCCTCCACCGTTTCTTTCAGTTCATCTGGGCAGTTGCGGTTCATGTCTACCTTGCCCACCAAAGCCCCCATGCCAGCCTCTTGGAAGAGGTGCATCAGCAGTCGGGTGCTTTCTGTATGGATGGTGGCAAACACGCATGCTCTCATGGTGCCCACACGCCACAGGTCGCGCACAAAGCGGCGGTACATCCGCTCGGCGTAGGCCGTATCGGCATATTTCATCTCCTCTGGGAAGGTGTAGTTTTGGAGCCAGGGTAATAGCTCCAAATCCATAGCGACACCCATATTGCGATACTGCGAGGCGTGCACGTGCAGATCATTCATGGCGGGAATCAGCAGTCGGTCGCCAAAATCGACGACTTCAGATGGCTCGTCGCCTAATGATGCCAAATCTGCCGACACTCCGACAACACAACCATCGGCATCCACTGCGATATAGCCGTTTTCGAGCACCTCGAAACGGTCACGTTCTTTCGTAAAGAGGATATGGGCTTTATAGACTTTCTTCATAGCATTAGTATTGAAAACAAATAGAACCTTATGGAGGATTAACGCTTGGTTTTCTGCCTCCTCACCACAAACCTGTCGAATGCGGCAAGGACTCCGGGCAGAACAAAGATGATCAGCAATACGGCGGCCAATGCACCTGCGGCTATGCATTTCAGTATCGATGCTATGGTCGCGTCATCTATCATGAGCGACATTGCAAAGGGGGCCAGCGTCATTATTGTTCCCGAGGTGAGAATGGTATGCGTTGATGCTAAATAGGCCTTGCGGATTGAATCTATCTCGTTGAACGCCTTGCGGGCCTCGCGGTAGTTATTGGTGAACAGTATGCCATAGTCAATGGTGGCGCCCATCAGTATGCTCTGCATGATGAGATAAGCCAAATAGAGTAGTCTACCACCGCCCAGTCCACTCACGGTCACATTGATAAATACAGCCGACATCACCGTCATCACCAATATGGCGGGTACGGCAAGCGAACGGAAGGTGAGGGCCACGATGAGGAAAATGGACAGGATGGTGATGAGCGTGACCAGCAGCATCTCGTTACCAAACTGGTTACGCATCTCGTTCATCATCACCGACTCGCCGATAAGATAATGTCTGGAGGCAAGCTGGTGGTCACATTGGGCGGCAAACGTTTCCACAAAGTTATGGGTTGCATCAGATTCCTTGGGCAGGTTAGTGAAAACGATGGCCTGCGAATACTTGCTACCACGCAATTTGCTGAAGTTTTCATCCAATAAGACGTTGACGGTATCCATTCCCGACCGAATCTCGTCAGTTATCAAGGAAGCGAAGCGTGGATGGTTGACTACCGAGTCGTTCAGCGTCCTGAGAAGGTCTTCTGCCGACAACTTCACGCTCTCGTCGTCGAAATGGAGTATGCCGTTATAGAGGTAGGCAAGCTCAATGTCGCCAAGTTCCATCTCGGCACCAAAGTTGGTGAGCAAGGTGTGCATCTCAGCAGCATCGAAACGACTTCCTTTCGTGGCGATGGACATGATGCTTTCAACCATGTTAAGTTTTTCGATGCTTTCCTTGTCAATGGTTGGCATTCCCAGGTCAAGTTCCTCTTCCTGCTCTTCGACTGGCTCGATGGTTTCCGTTGGGCTTTCCTCCAACTCGGCTACTAGTTCTTCCTCAAATTCCTCGGGACGCTCGTCACTTCCATGATGAAGCGTCTCCAACATGATAGTTTCCTTGTGTTTCAGCAATGTGCGGCTTTCCTCGTCGATTTGGGAAGCAAACATCTTTCGGTTGGCCAGGTCGCTGATGAGGAAATGTATGAACTCGTAGAGCGACATGGATTTTGTCTTTTGCTTCATGGTTCGTCCGTAAAGGTTGAAGATGATGGAGGCACTTTTTTCGTTCATCCCTATGATTTGGGCGATTTCGGAGGCGGAATACTGACGCATGAAAAGGGTGGAGTCTTTATAAATCCTGTCCTCGTCGTCTTCATCTGAAACGCTTGTGTTTCCGTCATGAGCTAGATTCTCAACGGCTTCAATGGAATCCATCACGATGGGAAGGGAATCAATTCGATGCTCAACAATTTGAGGCTCGGGCTTTATGCTGTTTGGGCGCGAAGGCATCATGCTTGCATTGAGCAGTTCTTTGGAAGATTTGACCATGCTACGAAGCGTAGTCTTTTGGTTTTCCGGACAGATCAGCGTGATGAGCTCTTGGTCGATGCCGAGAATGCCTGAGATTTCCTCTGGGGTCAGCTTGCTGTCGATAAGACAAGTATCGGTAAGCGCAACGAGGATGTCGAGATATTGCAAGTCCTCTTCGCTGACCTGTGTTGAGGTTCCGAAATAGGTGGATAGGGTAGTGTCGGCACTCAGTTCCGCAGCGAGCGAGGCAAAGTCATGGAGGCTCATCGTTTCTTCACTCGGGTTCTTTGAACCTATGTAATAGATGGCATCCACAATCGTGTTGAGGTCAAAGTCGGCAAGATTGAAGTCGCCGCCAGCCATTGCCGTCAAACCGCCCATCATGTTTTTTGTCTCAGCTGCCGTCAGCGGCTTTTGCATGAGCGAAGGATAGGAAATGAAGGATTGCACATTCGGATGGGCCGCCACGCTGTCGGCCAAGCCTATCACCTTTGTGGCATCGGTGTTGTCGTACAATAGCGAGATGATGTTGTGCGGAGGGAAATATTTCTCAATCTCAGATTTTTGTTCGAATGAGAACGAGATCTCGGTCTTTTTGTGAAAATAGTATGAACTGACGAATATGGCCACGAAAGCGACGGTCAACGGGATGCGGTATTTTATACTGAAGCCGGCAAGGCGGTCGGTTCGGATGTTCAACACCTTTTTTGCTGATTTCTCAATAGCACCATCCAAAGCCAATACTATGGAAGGCAACACGGTATAGATCGACACCAAGCTGCAAAGGACTCCTTTGGCCAGGACGATACCCATGTCGGCGCCGATTTTCAGCTTCATGAACACGAGAGCCATCAGTCCGACGATGGTGGTGAATGCACTGCTCACTATCGACGGAGATGCCATTTTGATGGCACGGGTCATTGCAGCGAGATTGTCGCCTTTCCCCGTGGCTTTTTCCTGCCTGTAGCGGTTCATGAGGATGATGGAATAGTCGATGGAAAGGACGAGCTGAAGGATGGCGGCAATCGAGTTGGTGGTGACTGACACGCTCTCAAACAGGGCGTTGGTGCCCATGTTGATTCCTACAGCCACGCCGATGGCGGCTAGGAATATGGGCGGCTCGAGCCACGACTTGCTCATGATGATTAGCACAATCAGGAGCAAGACGAAGGCAATGAGTATGACGTCTATTGGGGCTGAAGTGCCGTTCTCACTTTTCTCAACGAGAATCCGGTCGCCGTATCGGTCCGCAATCTCATTGGCAATGTCCTCTTGGCTCCGCTGACTGCTGCATACCAGTTCGTATAAAACCTTCTCACCGCTGTTGTAGTCTTCGCTGTCGTTCTGGTACAGGAGGTTGGACACGCCGCTAATTTTGGAAAGTTCATCCTGTGTGACTGCCTTCAGACTGTCGGGAAGCGACCAAAACATCACCCTGACGATTCCTGTTCCCACGGCATCTGCGCCAAACTCTTCTGACATCTGGTTGATGCCCTGCTTCATCTGTGAATCGTCGGGCAGATAGCGTGTCATGTCGGAATTGACGTTGGTGTGTGGAATCATCAAAGCGCAGGCGATTGCGACGACAACCGCTGCAATGAGGAACACAAGTCGTTTTTTTACAATAAATTCCGACAGACGCATAACTATACTAGTCCGTACCAGTAACAAGCTCTCTCGATGACCTCGAGAGTCAATCCTTTTCCTCTAACCACTTCTCCAAGATGGCGCAGTACTTGTCAGTCTGTTCGACAAAGCAAGTGTGACGGGCGCCTTTAAAGACCTCCCAACGGCTGTCGGGGATGTTCTCGAAGAGCGAGGCGGCCACCACGGGAGTGCAGATGTCGCGGGTGCCGCTGCATATCAGGCAGGGTTGCTTGATTTGGCTGAGTCGGTCGGTGTATTCGAAGTCGGCCAAGTCGCCTAAAGGCTGGTATTCGTTAGGTCCCCAGCCGTAGAGATAAGCCTCACTGCCGGCGCGTTTGGGACGACGGAGACATTCAGGCGAGTTCTCGTCAACGCTGATGACGTAACGCTCATAATAGTGATCGTTGGCGCGGAGATAGTCAGGGTCATCCCATTTGCCTGTGGCTTCAGCGCGACGAATGGCTTCCTGGTCTTCTGCTGACATATATTTGATGAGGCGGTGCTGCTCGCTGGCCCAGAGTGAACTGGAGGCGTGGCCCGAGGAGAGAATTACCGACTTGATGCCTTTCGGCTGGCAGTCGATGATATAAGCGATGGCCTGCATAGCGCCCCACGATTGACCTAATAGATGTACCTGGTCAAGGTGTAGATACTCGCGCAGGGCGATGAGTTCGTTAATCCAAGTCTCTTGGGTCCACAGTTCGGGGTGGCCGTCAAGATAGGAGTTGCCACAGCCGATCTGGTCGTATGAAATTACCTGACGGCCCGTGTCGGCAATACGGTCCAGCACCTCGAAATAGTTGTGCGTGCTACCCGGTCCACCGTGCAATAGCAACAATGCGGGTTTGTTTGAGGGTTCACCGACGATGCGGTAGTAGGTTTGATAGCCCAAATAGGGCATATATCCTTCGTGAATGGGATGTTGTTTCATCATAAGGAAATTATTTAGGGTTGCAAAGATACAAAATCAACCCTAAAGGTACGACTTTTTGCTATTACATTTTCCAGTTCAGGACTTCACAATACGCTTGGCCATCCCGATAGCTCCTACAGGGCAGACAAGACGGCAGAGGTGACAGCCTACACATTTTGTTCCCACGACTTGTGGTTGGCGTTTCTCTGCGTCAAATTCAATGGCTTGATGACCGCCGTCGGTGCAGGATACATAACAGCGTCCGCAGCCGATGCACTTCTCGCGGTCCACTTTAGGATAGACAATGCTTTCACGGTTGAGTGCTTCGGGGGTAACGAAATTCGGTAGCTGTTCGCCCACAAGGTCAATAAGATGTTCGAGACCGCGCTCTGCCATATAGTTCTTCAATCCGAGTATTAGGTCGTCGATGATGCGGTAGCCATATTGCATCACAGCGGTGCAGACTTGCACATTGCGGCAACCTAACTGTATGAATTCCAATGCGTCCTGCCAGGTCTCAATACCTCCAATGCCACTCAACTGTAAGTCCCTCTTTATCGGATTATTGGCCATTTCGAGAATAAAACGCAGAGCGATGGGTTTTATTAAGGATTCTCACAGCGGATGCCACAGAACCCATAGCCATTTTCTCATTTCCGAAACGAATGGCTCGCAGAGCACGGGCTGGGTCTCCTTTTGGGCACGCCTTGCTGCAAGGTGCATCGTGGCATAAAAGGCAACGGGCTGTTTCCTCTTTAATACTCATTCTTGGATTCATCATGTCGTTTTTTTGCGAAAGATGGTCATTTGAGCATCAACTCGATGTCAGCCTCCATCTCCTCTGGTGTAGTGGTAGGTGCGTAGCGCTTTACCGTGGCACCGTCGCGCGAGACGAGGAACTTGGTGAAGTTCCACATGATGTCGCCTTCTTTCTCCACGCTCTTGCTGATGGTCTTGAATAGTGTGTGTGATGCTTTTGCCTTGATGCCTTTGTATTCTTCCGTGGGAGCTTTCGACTTCAAGTACACGTAGATAGGGTGAGCGTCTTTGCCATTGACGTCAGTCTTTTTCATCAATGGGAAGGTCACGCCGTGATTGAGGCGGCAAAACTCGGCGATTTCCTCATCCGAGCCTGGCTCCTGGTTGGCAAACTGGTCGCAAGGGAAGCCAACGATGACCAGCCCTTGGCCCTTGTATTTCTGATAAAGGGCCTCCAATCCGTCGTATTGGGGAGTGAAACCACACTTCGATGCGGTGTTGACAATCATTAGGACTTGGCCTTCATATTGGCTGAAGTCCACCTCTGCACCTTTATTGTTCAAGGCTTTGAAATCATAAATCTTTTCCATTTTCTTTTGTCTTTATTGATTATAAAACAATCAGTTAATAATGATTTGGTGCAAAAATACAAAAAAAAGCTTCAACTACAACTATGGGAAAATTTTCTTTGACAAAACAGGAAAAGGTCTATTCCTATGCTTCGATTCTTTGAGAGCACAGTAGTCGTTATAAACCTCCCTCACGACATCGTCCCAATTGAGATAAAGGTCACGGCGAGCAGCAGCAGAGATGCGTTCGTAAGCTTCTGAGTTGTCCATGATGTCCATGATCATCCGTGCATAACTTTCCTCGTCAGGAGGGCAAACATAGCCGTTGACGCCAGGTGTGACGGTGGCAGCCGTGCGGGCACCTTCGAGGAATAGGGCAGGGGTACCTTGGCAGGCCGCCTCAATCTGCACCAACGAGTTGGCATCGTAGAGCGACGGGAACAAGAAAAGCTTGGCGCGGGAATAGAGGTTTTCCAGCATCTCCTTGCCTGTCAGACCGCACATGACCACCTCTTCGGTCAGGCCCTGTTCTTTCACGAGTGCTGCGAGTTTTTCCTCGTCCTGCCCCTTGCCGGCAAACAGCATCCTGAAGTTCTTTAGACCCATTGCCTTTGCCTTCGCCAGAGAGCGGATGATGAAGTCGATGTTCTTGATGTAATTGATTCGTCCCACGAAAAGAAAGACGGTGGCATCAGCGGGGACACCATAGGTCTCATTGACCACCTGGGCAGCGGCGACTGGATCGGGTACGGGATGATGGTCGGTGGCGTTGAGACGCACCTTGCAGGGAGCAGTCAGACCGTATTCTTGGACATAAAGTTTCTTGATGTCCCCATTTACAGCCCAGCATTCGTCGCAGGCGTTGAACACACGCATTATGGTGTCCATTGCTATGTCCAAGGTCAACTTGAGCTTGAGTGATTTCTCAAAATCCTGCTTGTATTGTGAATGTAGGGTGGCAATCACGGGAAGTTTGTGGATTTTGGCATACAGGACCCCAGCCATACCTACCGAGAAAGGAGAATGGACATGGACAATGTCAATGCCGCTCAAGATAAGCTGTGCCTCAAACTGTGGGTCTAAGGCGGGCGCGGGAAGGTCATAATCGCTGGTAATGAGCGGCAACGATGAACACCGCACGACCTTATACGGCAGTTTTGCATCCTCTTTCTGGTCACCACCCCTTGCTTTAGGGCAGAATACAACCACATCGCAGTATTGCACCAGCCTGCGGGCATAATTGTCCACCACTTTAATTACCCCGTCTACCATAGGGTACCATGTATCAATGAAAAGTCCAACTTTCATAGTTCATTTGTAATTAACATTGTCCTAGGATACTTCTTTTCAAACGTGATTATTTCCCTTCTCGTTCACAAAAGGTGACATGTACTGGGTCGCCGAAGCTCTTGCCTATTTGTTTGCGGATGTCCTTCCGTACTCCTATTATGTAGCACGGCGTTCCCATTTTCACGATTTGGCCGTCATAAGGCACCCCGTCAAAAGTGGCGTGTACCAACAAACGGCCTTTGCCGAACATCGCCTTGATGTCGAACGGTACCTCCACATAAGCGGCATCCATATCTTCGTTTTGCAGGATTACTGCATCAAATTCCAATAGGCGCAGTACTTGTTCTTTTGCTTCCAATGTTGTCTGTTTTGTTGATTATACGTTTTACAAAACCGTCACCTGCTTCGTTTCAACGCCCTTCGCTGTCTCAATCTTGATGAAATACATGCCGGCTTTTTGCTGGCTGAAGTCATATTCGAAGACATTTCCACTTGTGGAGACTTCATAAACTTTTGCTCCACGAATGTCGAAAATGCTGATGCTCTGGATGTTTTCAGCTTCGATTTTCACTATACCTTTGGTCGGATTCGGATAAACGCTTGAAACATCATTACCAGCTTCTGAAACTGTGGTCGGCTCAGCTTCAATGAATTCATAGAAACCGTTCAGCCCCATCGGGTCATACCAATTGGAGTTTTGATAGGCTGCTGCGCATTCGTAAGGAACAGTAAGGATTGGGTAGCCAAAATATTGAAACACGACGCAGTCCCAACCCGGCTCATTACCCAGCTCAGGAGGTGTGGTGGCCAGAGAGACAGCACCAGTGAAACCAGAGCATTGTCTGAATGCATAGTCGCCTATGAAAGTAACCGACTTGCCTATGGTCAGCGTGCCGTCAAAGCCTGAGCACTGGAAAAACGCACCGCTTCCGATGGTCGTCACCGAATTCGGAATGGTCAAATCGCCAGTCAGGTTGAAACAAAACGAGAAGGCACCGGCTCCAATGGAAAGTACTGATTCAGGAATCTCGATCGAGGTCAGGCCGTTAAGACCACAAAATGCGTTTTCACCAATTGAGGTGACGGTGTTGGGAATCACCGTGGTGGCACATCCTGTAAGCAGTTCGTTTGTGCTTGTCGTGATGATGGCATTGCAGTTGTCTCTTGAATCGAAAACAGGGTTTTCCGGGTCGACGGTCATACCGCTAAACTCGCAATATCTGAACGAACTTGTGCCGATTGAGGTCACGTTGCTCGGGATGTTCAGCACGCCATGCAGGCCGTTACAATCATCAAAAGCATAGTCGCCGATTACGGTAACAGCGTTACCGATGACCAAATCTCCGTCAAAGCTATAGCAAGTAAAGAATGCGCTGGGCTCAATGGTGACAACGGAATTAGGAATCACCAAATCGCCGGTAAAGCCTGTGCAATATGAGAATGCGCCTTCCTCGATGGTGGTCACGGAATTTGGGAGGGTCAGGCTGGTCAGATAAAAGCAATACATAAATGCGGTGTTTCCGATGACGGTTACAGCATAGTCATGCCCTTGGTAGCTCACCGATGCAGGAATGACCAAAGCCCCTTGTGCATTGTAACCATCGACATGGCCTGTAACCGTTACAGAAACTTGGTCGTCATTGACACGATAGTTCAAATCACCGACTGTAAATTCCGTAGGATTGGAGCCGGAGGTTATGAACAGACAGGTTGGATCATAGCTGTTGCTTCCATCATGGAGCGGTCCCAAGTTGGTATAGGCTCCGGTGTTGGGGTCAAGCTGATACAAATTGCCATAGTATGTGCCAAACAATTCTCCTGTTTGCATGTCAAAAGCCATCTTTATCGGCAAGTCAATCGGGCTGATTACAGTCAATTGTGCATTGGAAAGATTCAAAGAACCAAACTCACCCCAAGAACTGATCATATAAGCGTTACCTTCCATGTTGATAGCCAAATTGAAGCCATCATGTTCTATTGCGCCATGGTCTTGCATGTTGCTCGGGTTGGATGGATTGAAGCTTTTCAGGTGTTCATCGACAATGAGATAAATCAATCCGTCGGCAGGATTGTAGGCCATATCAGTGACATAAGAGACGTTTGCAACCATCACTTCAGGTGCCCCAATATAATTATTGGTGGCATCAAAGCTTGACCTGCAAATGTTATAGCCGTTGTCATTGTTCACACTCCACACATAACCGTTGGCAAAGGTTGCTGTAGTTACTGCAGGAAGCGCGTCCGACGCAACGGACACTGATCCTAAATCCTGCATGGTAAAAGAGATATACTTGTATTCTGCCGGGCTTGGAGGTAATATGTATCCAAACCAATTGGCGGTTGATGCGGGTCCTTGCGCTTTGGCGAAGCCAGCGAATGCGAACAATAACAAAATGAGATGCAAATGTTTTTTCATGATTATAAAGTGTAGTTTAATATTGCTATTTCAATAACTGTTCATGGCAGCAAATTTTTTATTCCACTACCGAGACACGTCTGACCTCAACACCTTTTTCAGAGCTGATGCGAATCAGATACATACCTGTGCCGTATTGCGACAGGTTGAGCATCTTGTGGTTGGCATCGATTGGGGCATCGTAAACGGTTTGTCCCAAAGCATTCATCACCGTCACACGGTTCATTCCTTCTGCCTCGATGGTGATTTGGCCATGGGTCGGGTTGGGGTATACTCGGAAGTCGTCGTTTTGTTCGTTCAAGCCGTCGGTATGCACCGTGACGTAGTTGTGTACACCGTCAACCGCCATTGCGGGAGCCGATTCACACTCGCCGCCAACAATCGTGTTGATGGCGGTCACTTGATAGTAGCAGGTCTCCATGCTGGTGTCATGGTCGTCGAAATGCATGGCCGAGCCTGTGACGACACCTATCAGATTATAGTTCTGTCCGTTGGCTGAACGATAAACATAATAACCATAGGTCACGCTTGTTGTCCCTGTCCACACTGCGTTGGTGACGGTGATGTTGTCGATGACCAAGGCATAGTTGGCCAAATTGGTGAAATGGCGGAAGCCGAGATAGATTTCCTGTCCTGCATAGGCCGATAAATCAACCTCGTAACGTTGGTAGGGGTTTCTGGAGTCAAACTCAGCGATAGTGCTCACTTGGGTACCGTCACTCGAAGCCACTGCCACACCGAAGTGTTCCGTTGCATACGATGGGTCGAAGCCTGCGGCATAGAAAGCTATTTTGGCGTTTTCCAGCACCTTGATTCTGGGCATAAAAGCGTAATTATCAGGCTGCAAGGCACCATAACCGTTCAAGTAGGAGAACGAAGCCAGTGAAGCATTGGTGCCCGTTGTGTTGACGCTGCCGTCGGGGTTCATGCCGCCAGCGGCATAAATGCCAAAGACCGAACCGTCGCCGTCAGCATCGAGGAACGACCAGCCTTGCGGGTCGTTTTCGAAGTTGATGAAAATCTCGCGCTCCCACGAGAGGGTCACCTTGTCGCCATCATATTCAGCAGCCAGGTTTTTCGGAGCCACACAGTTCAGCTCAGCGTTGGCGCATTGCGGTGCAGCAAGGGCATAATAGTCGCCCGTCTCGTGACTGCCTTCCTGGATGATACGGATGCAATATTCTGAGGTATAACGGTTCACCTCATGCGTGAATGAAGTCTCCCCGTGGTTAAGCAGGGCTATCATTTCACCATCGGCATAGACCAAGGCTCCGATGGCATCACGGGTCACCTCGGCCTCAACGCCCCTTACTTTGATGTCGTCAACGCAAAGGAAATAACAATCGCCTGTGGTGTTGAAATGACGGATGGCAACATAAATCTGCTGCCCGGCATAGGCTGAGAGGTCGGCAGTATATTCTGTGTAAGTGCCCGTGCTGTTCCATTCGGCCACCATTATAAAGTCGTTGGGGTTGCTGTTGCCCGAAGTGGAGACAGCTACACCGAAGTGTTCTGGGTCGGGAGCAATGCCCGGCATGTCAGCATCGCAAGCCATGAAGGAGATGCTTGCATCGGCAGAGGCAGTCAGGCGAGGCGTAACGAGATAGTTGTCGGGGTTGAGGTTGTTGGCACCCGACATCCACGACCAGGAGCGCAGACCAATACCGCCGCCATAGCCGCCATAAGGATACACGCGGAAGTTCTGTCCGTCGTTGTTGGCATCAATCAGGGTGAGGTCCATCAGGGTGCTGTCGGAAAAGTCGTAATACAACTCATCCACAGGGAAAGGTGCCGACATCGTGGGCAAAGTCCATGAGAGTTGCACTCGGTCGCCGTCGCTTTGGGACTGAAGGCCTGTGGGTGAACCTTGAAAGTGGTCAGGAGTGCGATAAACCCAAGCGTATTCGTTCTCAATCGTCGCACCGCTTTGGTAATGGGCACGGATGGTGGTTGTGTGGTTGGAGTTGTCGGCAAAGCCCTCTGTATTTAATAGGTAACGACGGCCATGTTGGTTCTGAGCCACCGTTTGTCCGTCGAGGATGATGTCGCAACCCAACAACGGTTCGTATCCCGATCCATCTCCAATAGAGATGTCGTCGACACAAAGGGCAAACTGGTCGGAGCAAGAATAGTGGCGAATGGCGAGGTAAGCCTCTTGCCCTTCATACGCGCTCAAATCGACAGAGATTTGCCACCAATCGCCTTGACGATCGCCTTTCACATCGCGGATTTGACGGGCGGGTTGACTTTTGCCTGTCAAAGTCAATTCCCACAAATTGGTGAAATCAGAAGGGTTCGTGTTGCTTTCCGTGGAGATGGCTACCGCAAGATGTTCTGCTGGGTAAGCCTCATCCAAAGCACAAAAATAGAAATAAATCATGCCGCCTGCACGAATAGTCATACGGGGCGAAACCAAGAAATTGTCGGGCGTAAGGGGCGAATTGGAAATATAGTCGTAGGAATACGACACCACTGTGCCGTCAGAGCCATGATGTCCATAGCCACCTTGGGGAAACACCGCCCATGTGTGACTGTCACCATCGCAATCGATGGTAGTCCAATCCATGAGTTGACCTTCCTCAAAATCGTCCTCAAAACCCCAATAAGCATCTAAAGTTTCGGGGTTGAAATTCGGTGCACGATAAATCATATAACCCGAGGCGGAAACATAATTTTCAACACCTATTTGGGCCTTCACTCCCAAAGGAGCCATCAACAGCAATGCTGTTACAAATATTAGTACTTTTTTCATATTGAATAAAATTTGGCGCAAAAGTACAAAAAATTCGCAAGCCAAACCTTTCGTCTTAGTGGCTAATTCAAACAACTTTTTCCTTCCGAAACACAAACATCTCGTCATCTTCGCTCCAATGGCCTTCTTCCTCTTCGGGAATGGCAGGACCGTGTTGATGCTTGTTCCAAAACTCAACGATGTGAAAGCCACAACGGTTCACATAGAAATGAATGTTGCGTTTCTCGAAGTAAGGTGTGAAGGTCTCCCAGACTCGGATTTCGGGATGCATAGTTTCCACAGCCTTCCATGCTGCCTGACCGATACCCTTGCTGTGGTATTCCGGCGACACGAACAACAACTCCAAATCGCCTTTTCTGGCCTCCTTGTCAATGGTTAATACAACCCCGCCCACTTTATGACCGTCCATGACAATGCGATAGGTCTCAGCGTTTTCTCCGTCGATAGAGTGCTCAATGGTGCTGCGCGAAATCACTTCTTCGCCTTCCTCACAACGATTATCCCTCATTCCGAACTCCTGTTGTGCACCATACTTGAATGCCCATTGGTTGTCCAAGATGAACTACGACAATGTTTCTTACCTATGCCGTTTCTTCCGCAACGCCACGGGACAATCGATGATGGAGTTTCGGAGAAAGCAGAGGTGATGTAGGCGTCATCCTCTTACCACCCCCGCGAAAACTAATTGCAGCACTGCAATAACTGCAACAAATCGCTAATTAAGCCCATTCAAAGTTTTCCTTCCCGGCACCTATTTCGAAATGGCATTTGGCGATGCCAAGGTCGATGGGGGCATAGCTGTTAAACATCGTGAAGCGGGTCTTTGCTTCGACTTTGTTATTGTCGTGCAGCACAAACTCGAATTTCTGTTGGTTGATGGCCGTCGGTGCCAACAGCGCCGCTTTCATGCCGTTCACAAACCATTCGGGATAAGTGCCTTTCACATTGCGGGCATCTGCACAATAGGCCTCGTAGCCCTTTTTCTGCGAATGTTGCACCCCTTGATTTGCACCGTAGCCAAGTGAAACCACGCATACAAGTGTTTCTCCTTCAAGCACTTTGTATTTGTCAGGTTGTTTGCGGAAAGTGAGCCCCACCCAGCAGGTGTTCAGTCCGAGGGCTTGCGACAGCAATATAATTCTCTCGCCATAGTAGCCGAGTTTCACATCGTCGCCCTTTTTGCAAATCATGGCGATATAATTGCTGATGCCCGAAAACTTGCCGTACTTGGCTAATCCACCCGAAAAGGCGTTGGGTTCGTCGGTAACTAATTGGATATGCAGTCCACCTTCGCGGTTGCACTTGTCAATGAGGTCTTGCAGTTGCTGGATTTTCTCTGCCTCAATGGGCTTGTCGATATATTGCCGAACGCTGTGTCGGGCAACAATGGCTTCTTGTAAGGTCATTTCACACGAATGTTTTATTTGTCAATGTTCACGATGGTGTATTTGCGGCTGCCCAGTCCGATGGCTTCGGCGTGCTCAATGGTGTGGACGCCGTGCTGCTTGTTGATGCGGTTGAGCAGGTCGGTGGGGTCGTTGGTGGCCGTCACTTGCTGGTTGTTGATGATGTCGACGCAGGCTTGGTCGAGAGCCACAGGGTCGGTGGAGGCGAGGATGCCATAGTCTTCCAATTTCACGGGGGCGGGATGGTCCACACAGTCGCAGTCGATGCTCATGTTGTTCATCACGTTGATGTAGATGATGCCATCCTTCTTCTCGAAGTAGTCCACCACGGCCTGTGCGGCAGCGGCCATACTTTCGAGGAAACCGTCCTGGTCGCCGATGTATTCTTCTGTCCAGAGTTTGTCCATATCGAGCACTTCCATCTTACCTGAGGAGTGGATGTAAGCCTTGCCGTTCTGGCTGGCGCAGCCGATGGAGAGGTTTTTCAGCGCACCGCCGTAGCCACCCATCGGGTGACCCTTGAAGTGGTTGAGGGCAATCATGAAATCGTAGTTGGCCATGTGGTCGCCCACGATGTCATACTTGAGGTGCGTCGAATCCTGCACAGGGATGCGCATTTCACCCTCCTCGTCCATGATATCTACTTTGAACGTGGGCGTGAATCCGTGCCGCTCAATGACCTTCCAATGGTTGGCTGATGAGTCGCGATTATCCTTCTCATCGCCAGGTCCGTTGCCGTAGGCGGTGTTGCATTCCACGATGGTGCCGTCCACCTCGAAGACCAGGTTCTTGATGAGTTCGGGCTTCAAGTAGTTGGGGTTGCTGCCCTCACCAGTGCTCATCTTGATGGCCACGCGCCCTTTGACGGGAACGCCTAATGCTTTATAAATATTGACCAGTCCTTCGGGGCTGATGTTTTTGGTCAGATAGACGACCGATTCCTTTTGAGTGTTTTCCATATTGTCGATAGTTTGATTGTTAGATTCTTGTGTTTTGTTCGATTGTCCGGTGCAACCCACCGCGAAAAGCAGAGAGAACGCTGCGATAATGAGGCTTTTTACTTTCATAATGAGATGTTGTATTGATATTTGCGGCAAAATTACAAAAAAAGCCGCAACCAAGGACTTGGCCCGAATTGCATTTAATTGATCAGCCAAGACACTCCACCGCTGATGACGTAGAACTTCCCAAGGTTCTGGAAGTCCAAGTCGCCGGAAAGGTCGAGCTGCACACGGCGCGACACCAACCAAGTGAGGCCAAACTGGGTCAGGTACTGGTTGCCTTCAGGATGGATGTAGTTGTAGGTCTCCACAAAGGTACCAATTTGTTCCGTGATGCTGAAATATACCCCAAAGCCCAAATAGGTTGTTGGCGTGGCCGTCTCGCCATCCCATTCCGCTCCGACATTATAGCATATTCCAAACCAGTCGGTAAAGGTATGCTCAAACAAAAGGTGTAAGGCTGCTGCCATGTTAGAAGGAAGCAGTTCTTTTGTTCCAACATGGGAAGACGTTAACTCGGCCAACATTGAAACGGAAGGCAGGTATTTTGTGCCTTCATAGAATCTTGTCTTCATCCCGAGGGTGAGTGGAGCCAAACCGAAAGAAGGCTCTCTCGCCTGTCCGTCGTTCCACATCAGGAAATCCGTCCCGAGGCGAATCTCGGCGTTTTCAAAGAGGCCGAATCTCAGCAAGGTGCTATTGAGAGCGAGGGTGTGCGGCCCCTCTTTCGTCGATTCGTATCTCATACCCGTTTCCCATTGCAGTTTGTGCAATGGCATCACGTCGGTTCCAGTCAAGGCACCAGGACGGTCGGCGGAGATGACGGGCAGTTCTTCTTGCGCATAGCAAAGGCCGCAGATGAAAACCAAAGCGATTAAAAGGAGTCTTCTTGTTGTCATTTTCTTATAGTTTTAAAGTGCAAAAATATAAAAAACTCCGGCAAAACTTGTTTGTTTCTTGTTTTTTCAAAGTTTTATCCCTACTTTTGCCGCATTATGGATAAAGTAAAAGTCATTGAAATCAAAAAAAGTGTCTTTGCCGACAACGACAAGGACGCAGGCGATTTGCGCAAAGAATTGAAAGATAGGGGAGTATACCTCCTGAATCTGATGTCGGCTCCAGGTAGCGGCAAGACCACCACCTTGATACAGACCATCAACCGCATCAAGGACAAAATACGTGTGGCGGTCATGGAAGCCGATATCGACAGCGATGTGGATGCTGTGAAGATTAAGGAAGCCACGGGGATTCCTTCTATCCAGTTGCATACGGGTGGCATGTGCCATCTCGATGCCGAGATGACCCGTCAGGGATTGGATAATGTGGTGCTTGAAAATGCCGATTTGGTCATCCTCGAAAATGTGGGCAACCTGGTTTGTCCTGCCGAATTTGATACTGGCGCTGTGCGCAATGCCATGATTCTTTCCGTACCCGAAGGCGACGACAAGCCACTGAAATACCCGCTGATGTTCACCGTATGCGATTTGGTGATCATCAACAAGATTGACGTGATGCCTTATTTCGATTTCGACTTGGAGCGTTGCAAGGAATACATACACCAGCGCAACCCCAAGGCCCAAGTGATTCCCATTTCCGCCAAAACGGGTGAGGGCGTGGATGCCTTTGCCGAATGGCTCCTTCAAGAAGTTTCCAGTTGGCAGTTGCCAGAGTTGGGAGTTGAGCCGCATCGAATTGATAACTAATAACTGCAAACTGCAAACTATAAACTAACAACTGCAAACTAATAACTGCAAACTGTAAACTAAAAACTGCAAACTAACAACTGATACTATGCCCGAAATGTCAACCAAGTTTGTCCCTAAGCATAAAGGCGACAAAAACCCGAATCCGAAACTCTTGAAGTTCGTCCGTCACGTCACGGACCGCGTCCCTGGTAAAATCAAGATGGACACCGATGCCCCTGAATATTGGGGCCTCGCCTGTATCTTTGAGGATGAGATGGACGCAGTAACCCGTGAGGCCTCGTTGGACTTGCTGCTGGACATGCTCCCTGGCAACTTCTTCAAGGTGCGCGAACATCATCCTTATGCTGAACTGCATGAGTGGAACGCCAAGAAACACTACACTCCCGACGATGCTTCGTTTGACGAATTGCTCGACAAACTGGCCTATTTTGGAATGCTGGAGTATGACTACGGCGACAAATACACCAAGGAAGGTCCCGTACCTGGCACTTCTTTTGAGCGCAACGCCCGCATCTATTGGGTGCCGATGTTCGTCCCTGGCAGTGCCGAATACACCAACATGAACGTGGAGCTTATGGACAAGCACCCCGAGTTGGCCATGTTCTTTGAACGCATGACCTTCCTACCTTTGGAAAAGGTCACCCCGATGGTGCCTATGGGCGGCTCGGGTATTGGTATGCACGTCATTCCCGTGGAGAAGGCCATCTCGATGGAAAACCAAAGCATCGACATCGAACATATTTCATACTGGCTCAAACGCTATGAGGGACATCTGGCTGTAGGTATCTGCAGCTGCCGCTATGGTCGAAAGAAATTGGAGGAAGGTTGTGCTGATGACTATCGCGACTGGTGCATCGGTGTGGGCGATATGGCCGAATACCTTGTGGAGACCAATAGGGGACACTTTATCACCTACGACGAGGCTATGGCCATCCTGAAGAAAGCAGAGGACCACGGTTTCGTGCATCAGGTGACCAACATCGACGGAGAAGGCAAGATTTTCGCTATCTGCAACTGCAATATAAAGATATGTAATGCTTTAAGAACATCACAATTGTTCAATACACCGAATATGTCGCGTAGCGCCTACGTGGCCAAGGTGGATCCAAAGAGCTGTGTGGCTTGTGGCCGCTGCGTGGAGTATTGTCCCGCAGGTGCCGTGAGGCTAGGGCAGAAGCTCTGCACCAAACACGGTGAACAAACCTATCCCAAGCAGGAATTGCCCGATGCCAGCAAGTGGGGCAAGCACAAATGGGATGAGGATTACCGCGACAAGAACCGCATCAACTGCTACCCGACAGGTACGGCACCCTGCAAGACGGCTTGTCCGGCCCATATCGCAGTACAGGGCTACTTGAAGAAAGCCGCTGAAGGCAAATATACCGAGGCGTTGGAACTCATCAAGTGTGAGAACCCATTCCCAGCCGTCTGTGGTCGCGTGTGCAACCGCCGATGTGAGGATGCCTGCACCCGTGGCACCATCGACCAGCCTATCGCCATCGATGCCGTGAAGAAATTCATTGCAGAGCAAGACCTGAAGGCTGAGACCCGTTTTGTTCCTGAGGTGAACATCTGCTCAAATGTGCAGCAGCATTGGGAAGAGAAGATTGCCATCATCGGTGGCGGTCCAGCGGGACTGAGTTGTGCCTACTATCTGGCCACTATGGGTTACAAACCCACCGTATTCGAGAAGAATGATGAGCCTGGCGGTATGTTGCGCTATGGTATTCCTTCCTATAAATTAGATAAGGAGGTCATCAAGGCCGAAATCGACATCATGCGTGAAATCGGAGTGGACATCCATACGGGTGTGGAAGTCGGCAAGGACATCACCATAGAACAGCTGAGGGAACAAGGCTATAAAGGCTTCTATGTGGCCATAGGCTGTCAAGGTGGCAAGCTGCCGGGCATCACGGGCGAGACGCTGCCAGGTACCACTACCGCCATCGACTTCCTGCACGAGGCCAACTGCGGCAACGTGAAGGTCACTGGAAATGTCGTTGTGGTGGGTGGTGGCAATGTGGCTATCGATGCCGCTCGCGTGGCCAAACGCAGTGGTGCCGCTTCGGTGACGATGCTCTCGTTGGAAACCGAGGACATTATGCCTGCTTCATTGGAAGAACGTCACGAAGCCCGCGAGGATGGTGTGGTCATCAATCCTGGCTGGGGACCGAAGGAAGTGCTCGGCACGGATAAAGTCAGCGGCATTGTCTTCAAGAAATGCACCTCGGTGTTCGATGCGGAGCATAAGTTCAACCCTGAATATGACGACAACGAGCTGATTACCCTCGATGCCGATATGGTCATCTTTGCCATCGGCCAGACCGTTATCATGAAAGACTTGCTGAATGGCACTAAGGTGGAGCTCTTCAGAGGGGTCTATCCTGTAGCCGACAAGCTGACGTATCAAACGGCTGAAGAGGATGTCTTCGTGGGCGGTGATGTGTTTACGGGTCCGAAGTTCGCCATCGATGCCATTGCTGCCGGTAAGGAAGCTGCTGAAAGCCTGCACCGTTACGTGCAGCACGGCCACATGACCATCGGTCGCAACCGTCGCGATTTCATCGAATTGAATAAGGACGACATCATGGTGGAATCGTATGACAACAGCTCGCGTCAGGTGGAAGGCCACAAGGCTAACGACAACCCATTCAGCGAGTATATGGTGACTCTTACTGAGGAGCAAGTCCGCAAGGAGACGGCGCGCTGCCTCTCCTGTGGTGCTTCGGTAGTCGACGAGAATCGTTGCATCGGTTGTGGCATCTGCACCACCAAATGCGGCTTCGATGCCATCCATCTCTATCGCGACAACCCCGATGCCAGCATCATGCGCACTTCCGAGGACAAGTTCAGCGGCATCCTGCCTTACATGCTCAAACGCACCGGAAAAATCATCTTCGGAAAGAAAAACTGAATAACTGACAACTGACAACTGGTAACTGCTAACTGACAACTGGTAACTGCTAACTGACAACTGGTAACTACTAACTGACAACTGGTAACTACTAACTGACAACTGGTAACTACTAACTGACAACTGACTAAAGTGCACGAACTCGGTATTGTATTCTATATTATCAAAGACGTCAAGCAGGTGGCGGAAGAGAACCAAGTGGAGCATGTCTCTACTGTGGTGATGGACATCGGCGAGGTGTCGACTGTGGTGCCGCATCTGCTCACCGATTGCTGGCGTTGGGCCGCCGACAAGGAAGAACTGCTGAAAGGATGTGAATTGAAAGTCAACGTCCTTCCGGCAGTGACATGGTGTGATGGCTGTAAGCAGGAGTACGAAACCGTGAAATATGGCAAAACCTGTCCGCATTGCAACAGTAACAACACCTGGCTGCTTCGCGGCAACGAAGTGGAAATCAACAGCATAATCGTCTAACTATCAACTATTAACTAACAACTATAAACTCAAATAAAGATGTCTTGTTTTATCGTTCCTTTGGCACAGGCGGTGGTCACTAGCACCTATCGCAAGGTCAATGAAAAAACCATCGAGAACAGCACTTCGGCGCTCAAGCGTCATATTCCAGCTTTGGAGAAGATGCTCTGGGGCGGCTCGGTGATGCTGGTCGTGGATCACATCATCAACGGCGAACTCACTTGGCGCTTTCCGTTCTTTACCGCGCTTGAGAATGCTGGAGGCGGTGCCGTCATGCTCCGCGAGATGCTCACCGTAGGCGTTCCCATGTCGCTCGTCATCACTGCGGTATGGGCGGTTTATGCCTTAGTGAAAGAGCGTCGTGGAAAAGTCAAATTATCAACTGAATAATCGAACAACTTAAAACTTACAGCTATGTTTTTCCAAGTTTATGGCGCTAACGCGCTGCCTCAGTGGGGAATGATGCTCGTTGTCCTCGCAGGCCTGATTTTACTTAACGAGTTTGCCCGTCGCACCAAGTTCGGCGGTATCTTTACTTTCTTGGTCGTTCCCGTCGCCTTGACGGCCTATTTCCTCGCCATCTGGATTGGCGTCCGCAGCGGCGCACAGTGGGCGCTTGAAAACCAGACCCATGTCTATATGCAGGGTTGGTTCCATTATGCCAAGCTCTATGCGGCTACAGCCGGATGTATCGGCTTCATGATGATCAAGTACAAATGGGGCATCGGTGCCAAGCATTGGTTTAAGCCTTTCCCGTTTATCATCGTGGCCATCAACATCCTGATTGCCTGCGTTTCCGACTTCGAGAGCGCTGTGATGGGATGGAACAAGTGGTGGCTCACCTCCGAAGGCGTTTGGCAATATGGTGGCTGGCACAATGTCTTTAATGGTGTTGCCGGTTTGTTCAACATCTTCTGTATGACGGCCTGGTGGAACGTGTATGCCTCCAAGGACAAGAAAGATATGATTTGGGCCGACATGACCTGGGTCTATATCGTTATCTATGACATCTGGAACTTTGCTTACACCTACAACTGCTTGCCGACCCACAGCTGGTACTGCGGTGTCGCTCTGTTGCTGGCTCCTACGGTGGCCGCTCTGCTGTGGAACCGTGGTGGCTGGATTCAGAACCGTGCCAACACCTTGGCCATCTGGTGCATGTTCGCTCAGGTATTCCCGCTCTTCCAGGAGACCTTCAAAGACGGTCGCCAGTGGTTCAGCTGGGCTACGCTTCCCGTTCTCTATCCCGAAGGCGTCACCACCATTGAGAAACTGTACGCTGCAGGCGGACAGGCTGCCGTTGACGGCGTTGTGGGCACTACGGTAGATCCTTCCATCGTGGCAGCCAATCCCACCATGATGATGGTGATTAGCACCCTCGCACTGATTGTGAACATCGTTGCTCTTGGCTACATCATCTCGGTCTCCAAGAAGCGCCACATCAATCCTTACAAGGAAGATGTGTTCGTCAACCAGAAGTACTACAAAGACGCTATGGCTCGCGCCGATGTGGATTAAGTCTATCGCATTAGAATAAATAAATTGAACCCCGAAAGTTGTAAAAAACTTTCGGGGTTTTAATACCAAATCAAATATGAAAGCCTTATTGAAACTGTTGTTTGTTGTTTTGGTTTCTTCCGTTGTTTCTCAAGCTGTAAAGAGAAAGAGCCAGAAAAAATCTTGTTTTTCGCCGCAAAGATACAAAGACTATCTTATTCCACGTGGAATGATGTGAAAAAATGCAATATTCGCGTCAAAATTTGATTTGAATATAGATTTGGTTACTGTAGAGATTAAAACAAACCGCAACATGTGACTTACCTGAATTGCGGTTTGTTTTGCACGAATTGCTGATGTATTATCTGCGATTTCTTTTTTTACAGTCTTCACAATGAAACTCAACTTGTTGGCGGCAATCTGGACAGACAGACATCCGTCCAATGTATGAATAACCACCATGCTGGTTAGGGTTTGAATGGAAGCGAATCCATTTTAATTCGTGACTTAATTTTCCACAATTCATACAAAACATAAATCCCCTGTTGAATTTGGTATCCACATTATTCATGCAAGGTTCAATTTCTTCCCAACCGAAAGGTGTACTACCAGCATCAAAACAGTATTCGCTCCAAACTATAGGTTGTCTGGCTATTCGGTCAATCTTGTTTTTCTCATTTGTGCGGATAAAATACAACGAGCGTACTAAGGAGTGCATATTGTTCGGAATATATGTCTCCGTTACCATTCCAAAACGATCTGTAGACACTAAAGATGGTTGTGATTCTTTTCTTGAAACACATTCTTCCAACCACTCCATGACATCCTTTTTGCCAGGTGTTGGATAATGCATAAGGTCGGAAAGTATCACATTTTCGTCTATCCGAGGCTCGATATAGCTCACATCATGATGAAGAAATGCTCGATACAATGCCATTTGGGCATTAGAAAGCATGATGTTTTTGGGTTTCGTGATTACTTCACGAAGACGTATCATTTGCGGACTTTTACATTTATCAAGAGCTTTGTAGCACCATTCCAATGCTTGTTTTTCATCTTTATTAATGCCTTTTCCATAATAAAGAATGTACGCCAAATCACCCTGTGCAAAAGCGTTTCCCTGCATCGCTGCCTGCTTCAATAATGTGATGCCCATTCTATAATGCTTATAGTCGCATCTAGGGTTTTTCAGCAAGAAGTATTTCGCATATTCCCAACGTTTAGATGAAAAGCCTGTCAATGCCCCCGCCCATGTATTTGCTTTCAAGTGGTTGTATTCTTGTTCTGTAAGCATGGTTTTTGTTGCTAGTATCTTATTCCACAATCGTATTTTACCAATATATCATTGGTTTCCATGTGCTTGATGTTTGACATTCGAATAAGACTTTTGTCATGACCTCCAAACAAGTGGTAGTAACATGTCCATTTAACAAGACCTCTCCACTTGTTGAAATAAGTGCATTGAACACTTGCAAGTTCTTCGGCTTCGTTTATTTGAATTATTGGATTGATTTTATTGTCATTTCGCTGCACATATTGTTGGATTGATGCAGGTAGGTCTTTGGTATCGTTAGATGTGAATATTAGTTTTCGGTCTTTGTACGCCCCGTGGTCAAATTTTGGAAGAAAGTATTCAATGTTATCCAATAAGAACATCTGCCATACAGCTTCCTCTTTAATTGGAAGGCTTATGTACTGATCTATTCTAAGGTTGCTACCTCCAAAAATGTCTTTTAAAACACGACGGTCAACAATTCCACGCAACAGATATTCAGTAGAATACGATTCCGAAATAGTAAAATCTCCTTCTTTATAGGGTTCAGAAGACATACCTAGTCGTTGAAATAACGTTTTCTTTTTCGGGGTAATAATTGGATTGTACACTTTGTCGGCATCAGTGTTGTGTACGTAAGGAGCGGCAACAAACGAACGGTCTATAATATCATCTTGTCGACGGTAAAAACCTAAGGTTTTTCCATGTTGTATTTGCAACAAGTCTAAGACATCAAAAACAAATGAAGCATCGATCATGTCGAAATCATCAGTGTTCTCAATGGCATAGTTCTCTTCGATTGTTTTTAACAAAGTTTGGTAAGTTGTGGCAAATTGATCTTTTGGAGAAAGCTTTTGTTGCTCAATTGAGCCTGCAAAGTGTTTATTTGCTATCATAATGCAAGGGATGGGCTCTTCTCCTTCTTTTGCGACCATAGCAAAGTTGAAATCATCTATTGAGCAATTCGGATTTTTTAGTCTTTCCGCTGCTGCGGGCGAAACATACCCTCGAATCTTACCACACTCAAAAAAGAGTTTATCGCTTTTTGAACTTTTAAAGGTCTTTACTTCAGCGTTTTGTTCTAATACAAATTGCTTAAGAGTTTTCTTGTTTGAGAAAACAAGTCTATTATTACTATTTTCCTTATGGGTTTCCTTGAAACGGTTAATAACGCATTTTTGCCCAATGTCTTCATTGAAAGAAACCTCTTCTTGCCAATCATTTTTATTTGGAGTCCAAATTTTTCCACTACGGGCAATATCCTCAATTTCATCAACAAAGGGATTATTGTATGGAATTAAAAAAAGTTCTGTCTCTTCGTAAATATATGATGTAAAGAATCTTGCTCCACTAAAAGGGTTTTCTTCCACGGGATTAGCTTTTATCATCCAAATTTTTCCATGCTTGCTATCGCTAGCATCTCGGATATCCATGATTTTATATTTCTTCGCTTTCATTTTTTTATTCTGATTGTCTTTTCTTTCAAGTATTTATTTTCATGATTTTATTGAATCAAGCATGCCGTATCCATTCAGAAGGGTCATCATCCCAACCCGAATGGCTTGATTTGTTTTTGTTTCCAGCGCACAGATTTAGCAAAAATGATATCACAAGAATGATGATAAACAAATAAACCATTCCTTCTTTTGAACCATCGTCATCGTCTTTTTTCATGTCAATTCTGTTTTCTTTATTTTGTACTATACAATGCAGTTTTCAGTTTGTTGTTTTATAGCAACTTGTTATCATTCTAACAAAAAAAGCGCGAAACATTTCCTTATCCACGCTCTGAGGCTCTGCAATGCCCGTACTAATTGATAAGTCAATGCCCGCGCTAACGCACGAGCATTTGCCAACTTATTCTTAATTAGTACACTTCTTTGGAATTTGCAGATTTCAGAGCAGTGCCGAATAAACAGCAAACGCTATGATTTTTAATATGTTAGTTTAACTACTTTTCTTTGTTTGTTTTGTTTTTATTGTTTTGATATTCAATTATTTACATTTCTATTTTTCATTGGCTTTAATCACTTCCCAATGGCCTGTCTTATCGGAACCGACCCGACGGATAAGCCCCATTTGTTTGAGGACGGCCAATTCCCGATAGATGGTTCGTTCCGAGACGTTAAGTTTCGAGATAATTTCTTTCGTGGTAGCCCCTGATTTTACACTGCCATTTACACTGCCATCTTTTTTGGCATAATCGGAGATGATGGCTATTATATCTAATTGTCTTTTAGTCGGTTCTGACAAATTTGCACTGCCATTTACACTGCCAAAATCTTCGGTTACACTGACAACTAAAGCATCTTCATTGTCATTATCATTTCTGTTCTGTGAATAAAAAGGAATGGAGACACGAATAAAATTAGGCAGGAATACATATATTCCACGGGAATATACCTTCTGAATGCGTCTCATGCCAGAACCAAGGGATTCCACCAAATCCACATCGCGGAAAACACGCATCAACTCCTTGTTGCGAGGCGAACTGATACCTCCAAAGAAATCATCTTGAGTCATCCCAACAGGCAACCTGCCAGCTGATGTTATCTCAATATGGTCTGAAAAAATCTCAAATTTCGGAGGTACTTCATTGGTATAGTAATCATTGTGAACAATGGCATTGATTACAATCTCATGCATGGCTCGTTCATCCCAAAGCGGTGTGTCTATCCTCCGTTTATAGGTTATCACGCTGCTTACGTTGTTCTCCACTTTTAACTTGTCCAACACTTGGTCTGTTGCCTTGAGTAGCGAACAGAACCCGAATTCATTATTGGCAACAAGAATGTCTCTGTCAGTTCCAGCGTATTTGGCGACTTTGATAGACATGCTGTTTTCATCAGCAAGCAAATAAGCTACGTAATTCAGTTCGCCACCATCTGTAAGCAAATCAAGATTTTCGAGAAAATGCTCGTTAAGTGCCAACCCCTTGCTTTCGTAATAGATATGCAACTGGCGAAAGGTCAGGTTTTTGCGAGGCGAGCGAATATTTCGGAGAGAATTGCGGACACGATGGGCATACAGGTCTTCAATCATGTTTACTGGCATCGGCTCGGAAGCTGTGCCGACACGCAAGAAACATCCTCGTTCGGACAAGCCGTATTTCGTTTTGTAGTATGGCTTCTCGCTTCCGGTAGCGACGAAAATCTTGATGACAGGAACATCGTCAATACGCTCGGTAGTTACATCAAACAGACCCATCGGAGATGGCGAAATGCCCATACGAATACGGTCTTTGATTTTCAGCATGTCGCCATCTATATCTTTCACGCCAATGGCTGTTCCATCGTTGTCAATGCCAATATAAACCACACCTCCCTCATGGTAATTGAGGAACGCCACCACTTCGCGCTCAATGTCGAGGTCGCGGGTGAGTTCGCGCTTGAATTCTATGCGGTTAGTCTCTGTCATCTGTCCGCTATGTCGTTTCGAACTTTGCAAAAGTACAAAATATTTCGAAATCTAACCAAAGAATTGCCGCTTTATTTACAATGATTTTTTCAAAATGGCAGGTAATGATACAAAAAATTCCGTAACCCCTGCCTTTGTCCTTTCACCCCCGCGAAAACTAACTGCAGCACTGCAACAACTGCAACAAATTGCCCAAACTGCTCCCTGATTCCTACCTGAATGGTACCTGATTCCTACCTGATTCTCCCTGAAATCAGAAAAAAGTAGGGCGTATATAGATGCTTACCAATGATTTAGCAAAAAAATGGTTGCATACAAATAACTTTTTGCCTTATTATTCGTAAAGCGCGAAAATTTGTCGTATCTTTGCAGCACCAAAACCAAAAACGACAACCGAAAATGATGCCAAAAACCAAAATTCGTCTAACTTTGACTTTACTCCGGCCTAACACTGACTCAACAAGGGTCTAACTTTGATACAACCTTGATACAACATTGACTCAACATTGACTTAGCATTGACTTAACTCTAACCCCAAAAATCAACCTTATTTATTAACCAACAAAACCAAAACATTATGACAAACCTTCAAGAAAACTGCGGCTTCGCTATGCCGCCTCAAATGCCAAAGGAACTGCCGGCCCTCATCGGCCTGCTCACCAAGAACGTGCCCTCGTACTACAAGCCCGCTGTGGCTGCCGCCGTGTTTCCCGCACTCGCGGCGCATCTGCACGGCGTGAAGTTCCGCTACTGGGACAACGTCGACCATGAGGCCACCTTCATGAACGTGCTCATCGGACGTCAGAGTATTGGCAAGGGCTGCATCAAGAAGCCCATCGAGCTCATCATGGAGGACATACGCCTGCGTGACCTCCCCAACCGCCAGCGCGAGGCGGAGTGGAAACAGCGGAACAACGGTCCGAGGAGCGAAAGGGTGCCTCGTCCCACCGACATCTGCATCCAGATGCTCGTCGACAACCTGACGGATGCGGCCTTCAACCAGCGCATCGTGGATGCCAACAACAACGGCGAGCGTTATGTCTACACCTTCGTTGATGAGCTTGATGCCCTGAAGAAGGTGACTTCGAAAGGCTCGACTGAAGAAGTCGGGCTGCTGATCAGAAAGGCCTTCGACAACGCGCTTGCCGGACAGGAGAGGGTAGGGATTGACTCGGTCTCGGGTATCGCCCCGCTGCGCTGGAACTTCAACGCCTCGACCACACCGCCCAACGCCAGAAGGTTCTTCAGCAAACTGGTGAACGACGGCACCCTCAGCCGTCTGGACATCTCGACCATTATCCGCGATGAGGACGACACCTCAGCTCCCGTCATGGGCGTTTACGACAACGCCTTTGCTGCCGAGTTGAAACCATTCATCGACCGTTTGGAGGCAGCCAATGGACTCATCGAATGTCCGCAGTCGACGGACTTGTCTGTCGCCATGAGAGTCGAGAACGAGGACAGGACGAGGCTCTACGAGTCGGAAGCCTACCGCGTGCTCAGCTACCGCGCCAACGTCATCGCTTGGCTCAAGGGGATGGTGCTGTATGTGGCCCAAGGCTGTCAATGGGACGAGAAGATTGCCGACTTTGTCCGTTGGAGCCAGCAGTATAACCTGTGGTGCAAGATGCTCTACTTCGGTCAGCAGCTGGAGAAGGAGCTTCGTGACGAGGTGGAGATGCAGCGCCGTCCGGGACCTCAGAACCTGTTGGATCTGCTGCCCGACAGCTTCACCCGTGAGCAGTACCGCAATATGCGGCAGAGTCAAGGGAAACCGGGTGACGGGGAATCCACGCTGCGCAGCTGGATGGCCCGCAGGTATGTGGACTACGACAAAGCGACTGGCGGTTTCTGTAAAACGGTGGTCTATCTGCAGAAGTTCCGTCTGGCCGGTTAATATGTTGACCGAGTCGCATACTGAAATAGTTGACACCGTTTTGTTGCAGTTGTTGCAGTGCTGCAATTAAAATCCGCGGCCTGGGGGGGGTACCCGGGTCGCGGATTATTGATTGTCGGAAATTTACACGTTTTTCCCCAGCTTGTATGCCTCTTGCAGATTGTTGTTCTAGTTGCATTTTCTTTTGTATTTTGTCCGCACAATCTCGTATAAATAGAGTCGACATTATCTCAATCCAAACGCTTTCAAATCCTCGTCAACGGTACTGATGGTGCCGATCCCGAAGTTTTGAACCAAGACATTGGCCACATTGGGTGAGAGGAATCCCGGCAAGGTGGGTCCGAGGTGGATGTTTTTCACACCGAGGCTTAACAGGGCGAGCAACACGATAACGGCTTTCTGCTCATACCAAGCGATGTTATAGACGATGGGTAAGTCGTTGACATCTTTCAAGC
>Ga0310690_10000770_pt1 | contig 63703 bp, 77 predicted proteins | sample AusTroGonzalo_MG_2_FD_207661 | JGI IMG/M metagenome (GOLD analysis project Ga0310690, IMG submission 207661) | Bovine rumen microbial communities from tropical cattle in Woodstock, Queensland, Australia - Gonzalo_04 (v2) (version 2) | ecosystem: Host-associated > Mammals > Digestive system >... | reverse complement strand
GTTGCATGAAATCAGAAAAGATACAATCTTGATTTCAATCATGGCTGTAAACAACGAAGTTGGCACAATTCAAAACATCAAAGCAATATCAAAGATTGCACATGACTATGGCATTTTGTTCCACACAGACGCTGTTCAAGCCATTGGAACAATTGCAATTGATGTTCAAGACCTTGATGTAGACCTTTTGTCAATGTCGGCACACAAAATTCATGGGCCAAAAGGCGTTGGTGCTTTGTACATCAAAAGTGGCACAAAAATTGACTCAATTACATATGGTGGAACAAGTCAAGAGCGTGGAAAGCGTTCTGGAACAGAAAATGTTCCTGGTATTGCAGGTTTTGGAAAAGCAATTGAAATTGCCACAAAAAATTATATTATAAACAACAAAAAGCTCAAGGCAATTAGAGATTATTTCCTTGAAAAATTGGCTGAAAAAGTTGAATATTTCCAAATCAACGGTCACCAACAACAAAAATCAAACGCAATCTTAAACATATCTTTCTATGGTGTAGAAGGCGAATCAATGCTTATGCTTCTTGACCTTGCAGGAATTTGCGTTTCAACAGGTTCTGCTTGCACATCAAAAGCTATGACACCATCTCATGTTTTGAAGGCAATGGGCATCGCTGATGATATTGCACAAAGTTCAATCAGATTCTCATTTGGCACAAACATTTCAAAAACAGATGTTGATTATGTAGTTGACCAAATTCAAAAAGTTGTTTCAAAACTTCGTGGACTTTCACCAATTCAAGCAGGGAGGTATTAATATATGTATAGCAAAAAAGTTATTGATAGATTTCAAAATCCTCAAAATGGTGGCGGAATGCACGGAGCAAACGCCGTAGGAGAAGTCAATGGAAAGACTGGCGACATCATCAGAATGTATTTGAAAGTCGATGAAAAATCAATGAAAATTGAAAACTCACATTTCAAGGCATTTGGATGTTGTGGAACAATTGTTGCAAGTGATGTTGCTTGTGAACTCATTCAAGGAAAAACAATGGATGATGCACTCAAAGTTTCAAGTGAAGAAATTTTAGACACAATGGGCGGTCTTCCATCTGAAAAAAGAATTTGCGCAATCTTGGCAGAACAATCAATCAAAGCTGCAGTTCAAGATTATTATGACAGAAAAGAGAAAGAAGCAAAGAAAGCAGCAAAACAAGCAAAATAAAAATTGAGATTTTTCTCAATTTTTTTTATTTTTATAAATGGGCGTGTTTCATTGCATAATACCAGATATTGTTTGTATTATTTAATAGAATTATCAAAATATGGTTTATCTATTCGCAAAACCTGTCTTTTGCGAATAGATAGAAAGCAAGTATTATGCATTATTTTAAACTCCCCCAAACAAAAAGAGCACCAAAAAGTGCTCTTATATCTTATAGTTTTTTAAGAATTCATCTTTAAACTCTGCAAAATAATCTCCCAAAATCGCTTCACGAGATTTTTCAGCAAGTCTTATCAAAAATCTAAGGTTGTGAATTGAAAGCAATTCGCCACCTAGCATTTCTCCTGCGTTGACAAGATGTCTTATATATGCTCTTGAGAAGTGTTTGCATGTATAACAATCACAATCTTCTTCAATCGGTCTGAAGTCATCTTTGTAGATAGAGTTTTTCATAACCATCTTGCCATTTTTAGAAAATGCTGTTCCATTTCGAGCGATGCGTGTAGGCAAAACGCAATCCATCATATCTATACCCCTAGCAAAACCTTCTATAAGGCAATCAGGGCTGCCTACCCCCATCAAATATCGTGGCATATCGTGTGGCAAAATTGGATTTAGGTGCTCAAGAATGTCATACATAACACTCTTTTTTTCTCCCACGGACAAGCCACCGATTGCAATACCACACTTTGCATAAGGCAAACAGTCTTCGACACACTTTGTTCTTAAGTCTTTAAACATATTGCCCTGCACAATGGGAAAGAGTACATGGTCGCCACCCGGATGAGCGTTATAGCATTTTTCTAGCCAAATTTTGGTCAATTCTCTTGCTTTTTCTGCTTCTGCATAAGTTGCACCGGCTTCGGTACATTGGTCAAGAGCCATGTTTATATCGCTGTCAAGTGCAAGCTGAATTTCCATACAAAGTTCTGGTGTCATTAAGAATTTTTCACCACTTAAATGCGATTTAAACTCAACCCCTTTTTCACTAACTTTTCTTAGGTCAGAGAGAGAAAACACTTGAAAACCGCCACTATCTGTTAAAATAGGCTTTGGATAGTTCATAAATTTGTGAAGTCCCCCGGCCTGTTTTACTATCTCATGCCCCGGTCTTAAAAACAAGTGATATGTGTTTGACAAGATTATTTGAGCGCCCATTTGTTCGAGGTCTTCTGGTCTAAGTCCTTTGACGGTTGCTTGAGTTCCAACAGGCATAAATACAGGAGTTTTGATATCTCCTCTTGGCGTGTGAAAAACACCAGCACGCGCACCAGTCTTAGGACATTCTTTGATTATCTCATAACTAAAATTTACATCATTCATAACATTTCCTATTCAATAAACATTGCATCGCCAAAACTGAAAAAGCGATATTTTTCATCAACGGCGGTTTTATAGAGTTCTAAGGTTTTGTCAATATCACCCACAAAAGCCGAAACAAGCATAATCAGAGTGCTTTCTGGCAGGTGAAAATTTGTAATAAGTGCATCAACGACCTTAAATTTATATGGTGGGTAAATAAAAATCTTTGTTTCTCTCTTCTGTGGAATAACAAGCCCATTTTCGTCTACAGCACTTTCAAGCGTTCTCACTGAAGTTGTTCCGACAGCAATCACTCTCCTGCCTTCTCTTTTGGCCTTGTTTATTTTTTCGGCAACTTCTGGTGTGATTTCAAAATATTCTGAGTGCATTTCATGGTTTAAGATGTTGTCTTCTTTTACTGGTCTAAAAGTTCCAAGTCCCACATGAAGCAAAACATTTTCGATTTCGACTCCTTTTTGCTTCAATTTTTCCATAAGTGGTTTTGTGAAGTGCAAGCCGGCAGTTGGTGCCGCACTTGACCCATCATATTTTGCATATACAGTTTGATATCTGTCTTGGTCTTTAAGTTTTTCTTTTATATAAGGCGGAAGAGGCATTGTGCCGATTTCCATCAAATGCTCTTCAAATGTTTTTGTTTTTTCAAAATCAAATTTGATTTTACAAGAGCCATAGTCACCTTTTTCGGTCACAAAACACTTTATGTTTTGGTTGAAAACAATTTCAGTGCCTTCGCTCAACCTTTTTGCAGGTTTGACAATCACTTCCCATTCGGTCAAGTTTATTCTTTTTTGAAGCAAAACTTCAATCTTTGCTCCCGTTTCACTTTTATATCCAAAAAGTCTTGCTGGCAAGACCTTTGTATTGTTTACGACAAGCAAGTCACCTGGTTTTAAGAAGTCAACTATATCAAAAAAGTGTTTGTGCTTCAATTCTTGCGTTTTGCGGTTAAAACACAAAAGCCTCGAGTGATCTCGTGGCTCAATAGGTGTTTGTGCAATAAGCTCTTGTGGAAGTTCATAAAAATAAGTGCTTTTTAAAAGTTCTCTTTGCATGTCAAATTCCTTTGTTTTCTGGATACTCAAGTCCCATGTGTTTGTATGCATTTTCAAGTGCAACCCTGCCCCTTGGCGTTCTGGCAATAAAACCAAGTTGAAGCAGATAAGGCTCGTACACATCTTCAATTGTTGTTGCATCTTCACTGATAGTGGCAGAAAGGGTGTCAAGGCCAACAGGTCCACCACCAAATTTGTGAATGATGCTATCCAAAATTTTTCTATCAATAAAGTCAAGTCCGAGGTCATCAATTTCCATCTTAGAAAGAGCTTTATCTGCGATTTCTTTTGTTATTCTTCCCGAGCCCATAACCTCAGCATAATCCCTCACGCGCTTAAGCATACGGTTTGCAATTCTTGGTGTCCCCCTAGAGCGTTTGGCGATTGTCATGCTTGCATCTTCATCTATATCAATTTTTAAGACTTTTGCAGAACGCTTGATAATAATTTGAAGGTCTTGTTCTTTATAAAGCTCAAGCCTGCAAATTACCCCAAATCTGTCACGAAGTGGACTAGTAAGCATTCCTGCCCTTGTTGTTGCCCCAATGAGCGTAAATGGCTGAATTTTGAGCCTCATATTCTTAGCAGAAGGTCCTTTGCCGACTATAAAATCCAAAGCAAAATCTTCCATTGCAGGATACAAAATTTCTTCAACACTTTTGTTGAGTCTGTGAATTTCATCAATAAACAAAACATCATTTTTGTTTAAATTTGTTAAGATTGCAGCAAGGTCTGCGGCATGCTCGATTGCGGGGCCAGAAGTGATTTTAAACTGCGAACCAAGTTCGTTTGCAATAATATGTGCAAGAGTCGTTTTTCCAAGTCCCGGAGGCCCATACAACAAAACATGGTCAAGAGCATCTTTTCTTGTCTTTGCCGCTTTGATATAAACTTCAAGGCTTTGTTTGACTTTGTCTTGTCCAACATACTGGTCAAGAGAAGTTGGACGCAGTGAATTTTCAATCTCTGCATCAGTAAAATTTTTTGTGCTTGTAATAAATCTGTTGTCTTCCATATGTTATCTTCCAAGCCCCCTTAATGATTTCATAATTATCTCTTCTGCCGATGCTCCATCACCCGCATTGCTCCTAGCGATTCTATATGCTTCGTTTTTGTTTACGCCAAGAGAAATGAGTGTAGCCACAGCGTCATTCAAAGCATCTTCAATTATTGTGTCTTCAAGTCTAGGTCCATCAACAAGTGGCATATACGGACTTGAAATTTTGTCTTTGAGTTCTAGACAAATTCTCTCAGCACTTTTCTTTCCAAGACCTTTGATTTTTGATAAAGCGTTCGAATCTTCGTTTACGATTGAAATCATAAGGTCAGTTAGTTTCATGCCAGAAAGAATAGTTGTCGCCATCTTAGGGCCAATGCCCGAAACAGTAATCAATTTCATAAAGACATCTTTTTCTTCTTGAGTTGCAAAGCCATAAAGTGCGATGCCATCTTCTTTGACTTGCAAATATGTCAAAACCTTCACCGTTTCGCCCACATCAGGCAGAGTGACAAGAGTGTTGTTTGAAACGCAAAGCTCATAGCCAACGCCGTTTACATCCAAAACAACAACGCCTTCATATTTTTCTTCAATTGTTCCTACCAAAAATGCTATCATAATTTTTCCTTTTAAAAAAGTTGATTTACATTCAAATGCGGATTGATTTGGCTGTGACAGATTGCAACAGCAAGTGCATCTGCAGCGTCATCAGGTTTCGGAATTTTTTCAAGTCCCAAAACACTTTTGACCATAAATTGCATTTGTTTTTTCTCAGCTCGCCCATTTCCCGTAAGAGCCTGTTTAATTTGCATTGGCGTATATTCAAAGATGCGTTCACAATGTTTTCTAGCGGTCAAAACTATCACGCCCCTTGCTTCGGCAACTGGAATAACTGTCGTTTGATTTCTAAAATAAAAGAGTTCTTCAATAGCCACTTCATCTGGCTTATATTCTTCAAAGATCACTCTAAGTGCTTCTTCAATATGCATGAGTCGTTCAGCAAAAGGCTCATTTTTTGGTGTCTCAATTACGCCATAATCCACCACAGCGTTGTCTCTGTGTGTGTCAATTATGCCAAAGCCAACAATACCATATCCAGGGTCAATTCCTAAAATCCTCATATAGTCATTATAAAAAAACGCCGATATTTTGTCAAATAAAACATAGGCGTTTAAGATAAATGATTTATTCTTCTTCTGGCAAATTTACATTGTGATAAACTTCTTGAACATCGTCCAAATCTTCAAGAGCTTCTATCATTCGCTCAAACCTTGGAAGTTGTTCACTGTCAAGGTCTACATAAAGATCTGGCACGAGTGTTGTTTCTGCTGAAACAACATTATATCCCTTTGCTTCAAGTGCTTCTCTCATCGCACCATGAGCATTCGGTTCTGTGATGATTTCGACGCTGTCTTCGTCTTCAAACACATCGACTGCGCCCGCTTCGATAGCATCCATCATAAGCGCTTCGGCATCTTTCACATCAATTACAAGCACACAACCTTTATTTTTGAAAAGATAAGAAACGCAGTTTGTCGAGCCAAGACTTCCGCCATGCTTATCAAATGAGTGTCTGACATCTCCTGCTGTTCGGTTTTTATTGTCAGTAAGACATTCAACAATTACCGCCGAACCACCTACGCCATATCCTTCATATGTGATAGCTTCATAGTTTACACCACCAAGTTCTCCGGCTGCTTTTTTGATAGAACGCTCAATATTGTCATTTGGCATGTTGTTTTCTTTTGCCTTTGCAATGATGTCTTTGAGTTTGCTGTTTACATTTGGGTCAGCACCACCTTGCTTTACGCATACAGCAATTTCTCTGCCAATTTTAGTGAATATTTTTCCTCTTGCGGCATCAGTTTTTCCTTTTTTAGCTTGAATGTTGTGCCATTTTGAATGTCCAGACATAATTTTCTCCTTCTAGTTGTACAAAACTCTTTGATATAATAATACAATTTGCTCAAACTGTCAAGCAAAAAGCATTTTGGTATTGAAAAAAAATGATAAGTGTGATATTATATCTCTGGAGAAGAAAGTGGATTCAAAAGAACTTGAAAATCAAATAAGATTTTTTAAATATTACTCTGCTGGTGTAAATGCCTATGAATATATGGCAAGTCGAAAGGCAGAGTCTTTTGCACATGGTGTTAGGCGCCAAAAATTTGCCGAGGAAATAAATGGAATTTATGGAAGCAATGTTCTTTTGGCAAAGATAATCACAGGTATTGCTGTTCATAGATATTTGTTTGAAATGGCGGTCAGAGAACGCTCTAATTATATTGATTTTACCAAAGTTGGAAGTGACCCAAAATATATAGCTATCAGAGACAAGATTTTAAAGAACGACAAATCTCTCACACATGCCGATTGTGACAAAATTATTTTAAAAATCTGCAACTCTATTGCCCACGGAAATATTGTTAAGTCATTTGATTTTGATATGTTTTCATCTGAAATTAGTGCTCATTATCAAAAACATAAAACGCTTGATACAAAAGATTTTGTTATGGCAAGCGATTATGCAAAATTGATTAGAAAATGCTGGTCACTTCATTTCAATTATGAAAGCAGATTCGAAATTGATAAAGACGGAAAAAGAATAAAGAGAACCACGCCTGCAGTGTTCGAGTTAGAGATTGCTCCCGAAGACATAACAGACCTTATGGATCTTGTTGAAAACTGTGTGAGTCATATTCCTTGTTATTATGCCTTGGCTGAAAATTATATAGAAGAAGGCACAGTTGGACCTGATGGAATGAAAATCAACACAAAAAACATTCCACTTGACAAATACCAACTTTCAACAATAGACGAAGTCCAAAATGATTTTATTGATTTCTTTAGTGATTGCAGAGATGCAGATGCAGAAGGAATAAAAAAAGCAGGGTTGATGATTGGCATATTTAGAGCTTTGGTTGAAGATAAAACATATTTAAAACTTAGAGAACTCTTTGCAATAGTTGCCACATTGCCCGCAAATCTGAGTGATGCGAAACGCTCTATAAAACAAATTGTTGATGATGCTTCAAATTATGCCGCATACAAACTCAAACAGACACCTGTGCAAATTGCCAATAGTATTTACAATTCGAATCCTTCAAATGCATATAAATATCTGCTTGTATCTGAAGTCGCAACAATGCTTGAAACAATAGAAAACTGTGCCCTAAAGACCGAACTTGCCAAATATGAAGTTGTTGACGAACTATCAAAGGCATACCATAAAAAAACATCAACGACAGAAAAAGAAAAAACACAAACAATTGACAAAATCAGAAATTCTTTTGTTCATGGAAATTACATTGTTCGCCCAAGTGGAAACTTTGAAATATATGACCACAAAAGTTCAACAGATGAGAGCTTGGAGCATAAATTCACACTCAACATAAAACAATTAGAACAAATTCGCACATCATGTATGGATGCATTTAAAACAAAACAAAGCGAACTTGCTGCTCTTGAAGCATATGCGGGTTTAGAAAAATAAAAAAAGCGTTTTTAAAACGCTTTTTTGTTTATTTCATACATAATTATCGAGCCGCTTACACCTGCATTCAAACTCTCTATCCCGCTTTTCATAGGGATTTTCAATGTCTTGTAGCAGATGCTTGAAATTTCATCACAAACGCCTTGTCCTTCGTTTCCGATTACAACTCCAACCTGTTTGTCGGTTTTAAATTCAAAAATGTTTTCTCCGTTCATATCACAACACAACAAGTTAAACTTTTGTTTTTTCGCAAGTTTTACAAATTCAGTGAGTGAAATTTCGACAACTTTGCTATCAAAAACAGCTCCCACAGAACTTCTAATAAGTTTTGGGTTTGTTTTTCTCACAGAATCTACAAGATAGATTGTTTCAAACCCAGAAGCCTTTGCACTTCGAATAAGCGTTCCAACATTTCCCGGGTCTTGAAGATGATCCAAAACAAGAAAGTTTGTTTTTGGTAAAACCTCAATATATTGTGAAAGGTATGCAACGCATAATACTTTCTGTGGTGTTTTTGTATCAGAAAGCATCTCAATTGTTTTTGTGTCTACATGAAATGTTTTTGTTTCGTCAAACTCAAAAGGAAGTTCATCAAGTGATGTCAAAACACATTTTATATCTATTGATTTGTTTGTGATGGCATCCCTTATTATTTTGACATTATCTAAAAAAAGCAAGGCGTCATTTTCACGCTTTTGCTTTTTTAAATTTGATATAAAACTTTTGCTAGCGGCTAGCATTAGTTTGCCTTCTTTGCAACAGAAACGAGTTCTGCAAAAGCTGCAGGTTCTCTTACTGCCATATCAGCCAAAACTTTTCTGTTGAGTGATACATTTGCTTTCTTAAGTCCATCAATAAATCTGCTATAAGAGATGTCATTTTGATGGCAAGCAGCGTTGATTCTTGTGATCCAAAGAGCACGGAAATCTCTCTTCTTTTGTTTTCTTCCAATATAAGAGTATTTTCCACTCTTCATTACTTGTTCGCGTGCTGTACGATAAAGCTTGCTTTTAGCTCCAAAATAGCCCTTTGCTTGCTTTAAGATTTTTCTACGTTTTTTAAGTGCGTTTACAGTTCTTTTAATTCTCATGTTGTCCCCCTATCTTATTTGCAAAGCAAAGTCTTGATGTTGCTAGCATTCTTTCCAGCAATATAAGAACCTTTTCTAAGCTTTCTCTTGCGACTTTTAGATTTGTTTGTAAGGAAATGTCCTTTGTTTGGTCTTGCAAACTTAACTTTTCCTGTTGCGGTAAGTGAAAATCTTTTCTTAACTCCGCTGTGTGTCTTCATTTTAGGCATTTTAGTTTTCTCCTTTTACTTTTTCTTCGGATTGATTACGACCGAAACATTTCTGCCCATTATGGCAGGCTCTTTTTCAATAAAACCATAATCAGAAAGTTGTTCAACAAATTTCTTAACATCTTCAACAGCGTTCTGTGCGTATGCTTGTTCTCTTCCACGCATACGAAGTGAAACTTTCACTTTGTCTCCTTCTTCAAGGATCTTTTGTGCGTTTTTAAGTTTGAAAGAAACATGATAGTCATCAATTCTCATAGAAAGTTGAATTTCTTTGATTTCACTGATTTTCTGATTTTTTCTAAGCTCTTTCTCTTTTTTGATAGCATCAAACTTATATTTTCCATAATCCATAAGTTTGCATACTGCCGGGGTTGAATTTCCGTTCATAAGCACAAGGTCAAGCCCAGCCTTATCTGCTGCATCTTGGGCAGATGAAAGGCTCATTGTGCCAAGCTGCTCTCCTTCTTCGCCAATAAGACGAATTTCTTTTGCTGTGATTTGTTCATTTATCAATAGTTCTTTGAAAATGGTCGTAATCTCCTTTTACAAAAAAATTTGGTAGGATGCAAAGACCCCACCAAATTCAAAAAACGCAAAAATGCGATATATTCAAATTGTTTGTCAAACCATATCAAAACAAAATTCGATAGGTGAGAAGTGGGACTTCTGCTTTCTTACGACATGATTATAAACCATCTAAATTGTTTTTGTCAACACTTTTTGAAAAATTTCTAAAAAAAGTCAAATATTCAATATTGACTTTAAAATACTATAATGATATAATGCATTCATCGAAGGAGAAACAATGATGAATGAAGTTGAGATTACAAAAACCATAAACAAATGTGAAGATTGTCCAGATTTTTGCGGAGAAAACAAAATGGATCCTTTGCAGAGATATGAACTTAATCCTGCTCCTACCATTTGCAAGAAATCTGGTGCGGATTTGTCAGGTGCAGAGAAAAATTCTTATGGAGTTGTCACACACCCAATTCCAAACACATGTCCAAGACTTAAAGACGGAAGAGAACTTTAATTGTTCTCTTTTTTCTTTCTCTTAAACGGACTGATTGAAAAGAATTTCTCAATCACAAAAGCGGTTTTTAAAACCACTTTTTCACATTTTTCAACTGCATAGCCTTTCATGACCGCTTTTCCAAAGATTGTCAATCCTGCAATAATCGAACTTGTCAAACAAGTGATTAAGAAAAAAGCATTTTGATTTGTTATATTGAGATTTACCACAATGCTTACCCCACCCGCACCACTCAAAATGCCACAGATATCTCCCACAACATCGCCACAAAATGACGAAACCTTATCTTTGTTTCTTGACAATTCCTTTGCGGTCTCAAATCCTTTTTGATTTGAAAATTTATCAATATTTTCGGGTTTTATTGAAGCAACGGCAATTCCTATCATATCAAACACTACACTTAAAAATATAAAGAAAAATATAATAAGCAGTGAAAAAAATATTGAAAGATTTGGAAATAGACCTTGTGAAATTAAACTAAAACCAATCGATAAAAAAATAGATAAAACAAGAGTCTTATACGCCCATCTCAAATTTGTTTTCATAATACAATATATTTCAAAAAAACGTATTTTAGGACAATAAAAAAAGAGACCTAAATCTCTTTTTCTATTTCATTTATTTCATCTTTTATCATTTCCAAAAGTTCACTCGTGAGTTCGCTTAAATTGAAGAAGACCTTTTCTCCAGTTGCTCTAATTGTCACTTCTGCTTGGTTGTTTGCAAGAGTCTTTGGGCTGATTACAACTCTAAGTGGAATTCCCATAAGTTCGCTGTCTGTCAATTTAATTCCTGCAGAAACATTTCTGTCATCATAAAGCACTTCAATTCCTGCTTTTTCAAGTGTAGCATAAAGTTCATCTGAAATTGTGCTTACATTGTCATCATCAAGTCTAAGTGGACACAAACAAACTTGCCAAGGTGCGATTGTCATAGGCCAAACAAGACCTTTGTCATCTGCCTTTTCCTCAATAACGCTTGCAAGAGCCCTGCCGACGCCGATTCCATAACATCCCATAATCGGAGCTTTTTGAGTGCCATCTTGCATAGTTATCTTATAGCCCATTGTCTCCGTATATTTTGTTCCGAGTTGGAAGATATTTCCAATTTCGATTCCACGAGAGAGTTTGAGTGGTTGACCGCAGTGAACACATTTCTCGCCTTCCTTCACAAGTGAAACATCTACAAATTCAACACCTTTCAAATCTCTTGACGCACTTACATTTTTGATATGAAAATCTTTTTTATTTGCCCCACAAACGAAGTTTTCAAGTCCTTCGATTGTTTTATCATAAAATACAAAATCAACCTTTTTAAGACCAAATGGTCCAATATTTCCAGCGCACAACCCACGAGTCTCAACATCAACAGGATAAAGTTCACTTTTTACAAGGTGTGAAAGTTTTGTTTCGTTGACTTCATAGTCTCCTCTCAAAAAGACAACAACAAGTTTTTCATCGATTGTTTGATAACATACTGCTTTCGCTGTGTGTTTTGCATCTGTTTCCAAAAATGCACAAACTTCTTCGATTGTGTGAGCATTTCCCGTGAATACCTCTTCTTTTTCGCCCAAAACAGTGTGGTCATTTTCATCTTTGACAGATGTTGCGACTTCCATGTTGCTACTATAACCACAATGAGGACAAATCACAAGGCTATCTTCACCTGCGTCACAAACAGCCATATATTCATGAGAAATCTTTCCTCCCATCATTCCATTGTCGCCTTCAACGACAACAAAATTCTTAAAGCCAATTCTCTTAAAAATTCTTATGTAAGCATCATATGCCTTCTTATAAAACTCTTCAAGGCTGGCTTGATTTTCGTGGAATGAATAAGCATCTTTCATAGTGAATTCTCTCACACGAATAAGTCCACCTCTTGCGCGAGGTTCATCTCTAAATTTTGTTTGAAGTTGATAAATCATAAAAGGCAGACCATCATAACTTTTCACTGTGTTCATTGCCATATGCACAGCTGCTTCTTCATGAGTCATGCCAAGCACCATATCATGACCTGTGCGGTCTTTAAAACGCACCATCTCGTCTCTTATTGAAGTGTATCTGCCAGACATCTCCCAAAGCTCTCTTGGCATAACCACAGGAAACAAAACTTCCTGTCCACCAAGTTTGTCCATTTCTTCACGGATGATATTTTGAATTTTAAGAGAAACCTTTTGTGCTGGTGGCAACAAAGAAAAAATACCGGTTGAAACTTGCTTAATGAATCCAGCTCTCAAAAGCAAAATATGACTTTTTAAATTTGCACCATTTGGTGCTTCTTTTACGCGTTCCCCAACTAATTTGCTGATCTTCATACTTCTTCCTCCGAAATTTGGTCAAGTTCTTTTTTGATTTGAAAGAGCTTTCCACTGGTTTTTGTTATTTCTTCTTGACAAAACTTTGCAAGTTCACTTGCACGCGCAAAAAGTTCTTCAGCCTTTTTAAGTGGCAACTGCTCAGATTCAAGTTTTTCAATAATTGTTTCAAGTTCTTTTATAGCGTCTTCGTAATTCATATTTTTCTCCTTATTTTTTAGGAACAATTGTGATTTTTCCATCGACAAAATTTATATCAATTGGTTTCTCAAGTGAAAGTTCGCTCATTTTTCCAATTGGAGTATCATCTTGTTCTATTTTAGCATAACCCATAGACAAAATGTCAAGTGGATTTAATTTTTCGAGCGAAGCAATTTTAAGTTTAAGCCCAAAATTTGCCTGTGTGACAAAATCATCAAGTTTTTTTGATAGTTTTTGTGACAATTTTTCCAGTTTTGACTGTTTTTCAAGCAAAAAATCTTCTGCCAAAGCCAAAAAGTTGTTTTTGTCATTGCTAAATTGAAGCAGTTTGTCGTTCAAAAAGTTTTCCATACCAATTGAAAGCCTGGTCAACTCTCTTCTAAAGGTGTTTTTTGACAGCAAGATGTCTTTTGTCAAAAGTTCTGCAGCTGCACTTGGAGTTGGAGCTCTAAGGTCAGCGACAAAATCAACAATAGAAAAGTCTGTTTCGTGTCCCACAGCAGATACAAGTGGTTTTTTGCATTCATATGCCGCTCTGGCAACAATTTCAGTGTTATAAGCCGAAAGGTCTTCAAGACTTCCGCCCCCGCGAGCGACAACCACAACATCAACGCCCTGATAGTCCGAGAAAAATCTTATCCCTTCAGCGATTTCTTTTTCTGCATCATTTCCCTGAACTTTTGTATTAAAAAGCACAATGTCTACGCCAGGGTTTCTTCTCCAAGTGACATTTTTGATATCTTGAATTACTGCCCCATCTTTTGAAGTGACGACTCCAATACGCTTTATATCTTTTGGCAAAGGTTTTTTGTGTGATTCATCAAAAAGACCTTCTTTTTCAAGTTTTTCTTTGAGCTCTAAAAATTGTTGAAACAATAGCCCCACGCCCACAGGCTCTACTTTTGAAACAACAAAATTAAACCTTCCACTTTTTGCATAAAAATTTGGACTTCCAGTCAAAACGACCATGTCCCCTTCTTTTATGTTTGACAAAATATCACCATAAAAGCAGACACATGGAAGCGAACTTTCTTCATCCTTAACAGAAAAATAAACAGCCCCTTTGCTGTTTGACATGCCAAAAACTTCTCCAACTATTTTGATGTTGTGGAGAAGTTCTTCGCTGTTAAAGATATCTCTAACGATGTTATTAAATTTTGAGACCGTAAGTGTATATGCTTGCATTATTTTTCTTTAATTATTTCGGAAACAATTCCGTTTATAAATTTGCTAGATTTTTCTGTGCTGTATTTTTTTGACAAATTCAAAGTTTCGTTTATTGAAACGGCACTTGGTGTGCCACAATACAAAATTTCCGTAAGTGACAAATAAATCAAAGCAAGGTCAATCTTAAAAACTCTTGAATAATCAAAATTTTTAAGATGAGATTCAATCTTTTCTTTCAAAATATCTTTGTTTTGTTCAAATGCAGAAATTATTTCATCAAAAAACTTTTGGTCATCTTCTTTTTTGAGCGTGGTCAAATTCTCTTGCGAAAGAGCCTTGTCACATTCATGAAAAAGACTTTCAAAAATCAATTTGAATGCATTTTCTCGTGCGTCATTACGCATCTTGCACCTCTTGATCACACTCAACATTTAAAATGTGGATGTTTATTTTGAGCGGTTTAAGAGCCACCATAGTCGCCAAAGCGTTTCTGATATTCTCCTGAACGCGATAAGCGATATCTGGAACGCTATATCCAATATAAATTGTCAAAAACACATCAACAAGAAGTGTTCCGTTTTTCTCAAATTTGATTTCAACGCCATCATCATAGCGATTGAACATTTTTTTATACCATGGTCTTGCGGTGTTTGAAACACGCTCAACGCCATTTATTTCCTTTGCAGCCAAATTTATAATTGAAGCCAAAATCTTTCTATCGAGTGTAATTTTTCCAGTTGAAGTTTCCTGATTTTTAGTTGCCATAACTTTCTCCTTAAAGTTTTACAGAGTTATTTTAACAAAGTCGGAGAAAATTTGCAAACTATTCTGCTGGAATTATTACAATATTTTTAAGTTCGGTGCCAAGTTGTTCTTTTACAATGGTTGAAATTTGCGCGACTTCATTTTCATTGAGCGAAGCACATTTTACAACAACATTCACCTTTGACCCAGAAAGCGAAATGACACAATCATCAAATCCTTGTGCCTTCACAAGTCCTTCGACAGCAAGTTCCTTCTCCATGGTCGAAATAAGTTCAAGTTTTGCCGCTTGTGCATTTGCTATTGCCGCTTCCGTAGATGATGCACTATCGATTATTGCGTCATAATAAAGCATCTCTTGGTCACGCGTTGTGGTTCTATCATTTCGATATGATGTGAAATAGCTTGTTGTGGCGATCTCGGTGTTTGTTTTTACAACTTGGTTGTTTAAAGCGACATTCAAATAACCCGTCACACCAAGAAGGACTATCATAAGTGAAAGAATGATTATTTTGGTTCTTTTTTTCATAAAATTCTCCCTTTTAACTTAAAATTGTTATTTTGTTTCTATCGATTTCCAAAACGGTCTCAACTGCTGACAATATGTTGAGTTTTATATTTGTCTTCTCTGCTCCTTCTGCAACAACTACCACCCCCTTTACAACAGGATAAATTTGTTTCTCAACAACCGGCTGGTCTTTGACATAGATGACAGTCTGTGTCGTTATTGATGTCTGTGTGCCACCAGAAGTTGTTGTCTTTGTTTCAATGTCGGTTGCATACTCAAAAGAAAAACCCCGCTCAAGTGTAATTATCACACTTACATCTCCGACACCAGATATCTTGGACAATACATTACAAAGTTTATTCTCAAGCATTTTGACATATTCCATGTCACTGCTGATCTCTTCTGTCGAACTTTCACTTGTTGTGTCACTTTTTTCCGAAGGTGAAGCAAAAAACGAAAAATACCCTACACAGACAAGAAGTCCAATTATGACCGCAATCCAAATTTCTTTGTGCTTTATGCTCTTCACTTTTAAAAACAAATCTCTAATTTTCATTAAACTTTACCTCCACACCTTTTAATATTGAAAAACCATCCAAAATTTCATTTATTTTCAGTTTTGCTTTAGTTTTGTCTGGCGAGCCAAACTTGTCTAAAAATTTTATGTCCCTAAGGTCAACATACACCCCAAAAATCTCTAAAGATTGTGACATAATATTTGAATTGATTGAAACCACCACCTTGTCCATTCCTGCTTCCAAAATCTGCCTATCTATATCTTCACTAAGTGAATTCAATTTGTTTAAATTTACTTGATAAAGATAATCCTCTTGGAGCTGTGATTGATTGTTTTCAAAAAGATTTCTAAGTTCAAATTCTTTTCCAAACAATTTTGGCAAAGGCATAATAATCACAAGTAAAATTACAAAAGAAAAAATTACTTTGATGTATTTGTTTATCTGTCCTTCTGGCAACACAAACTCAGCCAAAACACTCAAAACAACGACACAAGCAATTGAAAGCAGCCACGATGATACGACACCCACAACCACCTCCTAAACGACATAATTTGCACTTGCAAGTATCAGCCCTGTCAAAACGAAATACATAAATGCCACAGCGATCAAAAGAGCAACTAGAAGTGTAATATTTTTTGACATTTCACTTACAAAATTGGCTATTTTTCTGTCGCCAACAGGTTCAATTATTCCACTCATAAATTTAAGTGAAAGCGAAAATATCACAAGACTTAAAATTGGAGAAATTATCATTGACAAAAGCAAAAATAGCCCAACGCCCCCAACAGCATTTTTTATCAAATTGCTACTTGCCAAAATGATTGACATGCCATCTGATACATATCCCCCAACAATTGGCACATAACTTTTCAGTGCAAACTTTGCTGTGCGAATAGAAAGACCATCTACACTGCCCGCCAAAATTCCTTGAATGCTGACAAATCCCAAGAAGATTGTAAAACAAAGTCCAATCACCCACTTAAAAGTTGATTGCAAAAATGACACAAACTTTTCAAGTTTAACATTGTCAGATAAATTTCCAACAAGAGAAAAAACGATAGAAAATATGAACATGGGCAAAAGTATATAAGTGACAAATGAAACAAAAACATTTCCCAACATTCCTATTGCAGGCTGAAAAATGCCAACAGAAACCGTTCCACCAAGTGCTGTTAAAAGTGTCATCAGAATTGGAAAGATTCCATCAAAAACCGCCTTTATTGAAAACAGCGAAGAAGTTGTCATCTTGACAAGTGCAGCAATAGTTGCTCCTAAAAATATCACAACAACGCCATATGTGACAAAATGTACAACTCCGCCAATGGACTTTCCGTTTGAAACGGGCTTCAAATTTCCAATCATTCCACCCAAAATCGCAATAGAAATTATGCTTGCAATAATAGGCAAAAAATTTTTTAACTCATCAAAAAAGATTGAACCAACTCCAGAAAAGAAATTTTGAGAATTTTCAACATAATCTCCGTTTATGACAGCCAAAACCTTATGAGAAAATCCTTGAGAAGAAAAAAGTGACTTTGCCTTAAAATTCAAAGAATCAACAAGCGTTTCTATTGCAGAAAAATCCAAGTTTGAAATCTGAGAGTTCACTTCTTCTTGAAGTTCTTTCTCAACATCATTTTGCTCTTCTTCCGCATACGCAACATTTATTACAAAGCCCTTTGATATGTCGATTCGCCCATAAAAACAAGAGATAAAAATAAATACAATTAATATTTTGACAAAAAATTTCTTTCTCATGTCGGCAAAAGCTCCATAACAATATCCAAAATGCCGGTTATGATAGGCAATGATATCACCAAGATGATTATTTTTCCGCCAAGCAACACTTTGTCACCAAGACTACTGTTTCCCGTATCAGCACAAATTGAAGCGGTAAATTCAGTCAAGTATCCAATGCCAATAATTTTAAAGACAATTCCATAAATCGAGTGGTTTAGACCTGAAATATTGAAAATGTTGTTGAAGGTATCAAAGATATTTGAAAAATAAGAGAACGCATACAGCAAAACAATAATCCCGCCCACAATGGCACAAACAATGGCAAAATCAGGCCGCACAGGCTTCAAAATAAGCGTGCAAACGCAAGTAATTATCGCAATGCCAACGATCTTATAAAGCGTGTCCATATCACCTCCCCTTGCTTAAAAATTGAACATGGTTTTTATTGTTGAAAACAATTCTCCAATAAGCCCCAAAACCATAAACAACACCACAATCACACCAGCAAGAGTCGCCAAAGTTGAAATATCTTCCTTTCCGCTGTTTTTTAAAATTTGTCCTACAACAGCGGTCAAAATTCCGATTGCCCCAATTTTAAAAATGATATCAACCCCCATTCCGCCCCCTAAATCATAACGATTACAAGAAAAAGTCCCGCAACAATTCCAAGTTTAAGAGAAAGTGTCCCATATTTTTTCTGCTCTTCATCACAGTTCTTTTTAATCTCAACAAATCTCGTCACAAAACCGCTTATCTCCTTTGTTTGATTCTCGACATCACTGCGTCCAAGAGCCTTTAGAAAAAGCAATACCAAATCCTTCTCTTCCTCTTTCAAAACATCTGCCTTTTTAAAAACAACTTCGCTTGAAAGGTCACATTTTTTGTCCAAAAAGTCTAAAAACGCACAATCTATTCCCAAAAGGTTTTTTCTTGAACCTAAATCAAAGTTCTCAATCAAAACCTTCAGCCTTTCTCTTGAAAAATTGATGTCAAGTGAGAGTTTGTCTGCAAAAGCAATAATGCTTTCAAAAAATCTTTTTCTTTTGATGTATTTTCGTGAAATTATATATCCCACAAAAACGCAAAGACAAAATACTACTCCTATAAAGAAATACTTCATATATCCCCCTTAAAAATTTCTAAAAATCCTAGACATATTCTCATCATAAACACCTTCCAGCGTGCCAGGACCATTTCGTTTTGATAGAAAAACAAATCTTTTAAAAATTTTCTCTTTTAACAGGTCTTGAAACAGTGTTTTTTTTGAAAAGTTTTCCAAATTATCACAATGGCATGATGCCAAAATCTTACAACCACACCCCACAGCAAACCTTATCGCCTCAATATCTTCTTCTTGTCCAATTTCATCTGTGACAACAAGGTCAGGTGCAAGTGAGCGAATTCCATTTTCAAACCCAATCTTTTTGCTTGAAAAAGCAATTTTGTCACAGAAATTTGAATTTATCAAAAAGTCAAGCTCTCCGCGTTCATCCAAAAGCAAAACATTCAGCGGAATGTTGTGCAGAGAAAGCTGAGAGACAAAATCTCTCAAAAAGGTTGTTTTACCTGCCCCAACAGGTGAAACCACGAGCGTGTTTTCTATGTTTTGTCCTTTTACGATGAAAGAAAAAGCAGAGAGTGAACAGTTTTTAATTAGATGCGGAATGCGAATATTCACACTTGAAAAATTTGTCATTGTCTTTATTTTGCCGTTTTCTTCAACGATATTTCCACCCAATCCAATTCGAACAGCATCATCTGTGACAATAAATCCGCGTTTTATTTGCTCATTGACCGAATAAATCGAACACTCACTCGCACGAAAAACAACATCTTCTACCATGATTTTACTTGCGAAAATCGCCTCACTTTGCTTGCTTGTTGTTCCATTTTCACCCAAATAAAAAAATTTTCCGCCTTCGTTCAACAAAACAGGTTTGTCTGCCCTAAGCCGAATTTCATTTATTGCTTTAAAATTTACCTTTTCAGAGATAATTTTATAGATTTTTTCTGGCAAGATTTTCTCAAGCATAGCTTTTCACCTCAACTTAAACTATGCTTTTTCAAAGTATCATAAAAGAAAAAAAATGACTTAAATTGTCATTTTAAGTCACTTCATTTAAATTGTCATTTCTTTTTCAGGTTGCTTTCTCTTTTTGTCTGTTCTTTCAGCCAACTCCTCAAAAAGCTTGTTCATATCCTTGAAAGGAAAAGCTCTTGGCTGTTTAATTGATGATTTTGATTCATTTCCAAAAAAGTTTGCAATCATTCTATATGTTTTTCTGTATTTCTCTGAATAAATATCTGCACCTGCCAACTCCTCAATTATTTGAGAAGAAAATCTTCTAATTACTCCATAGATAGACATTTGAAACTTTTCAAATTTCTTGTCATCTCTGCATTTGAAATCAAATCTTGGATAAATCTTTTTCAAAATAATAGAAGGTTTGTCTTCACAAAAATCTTCACAAAGCTTTTCAAGGGCCTCCTCAGTAATCTTGTCCAAAACGGTCAATAAGTTGTCAGCATACTCATTTGAATCTTTTAATGCTTTAAAATCGTCAAATTTCATAAAAACCTCACTTTTTGTTTATATGCTATCATAAACCAAACACAAAGTCAATACCCAAACTAAAAAACAGGCTATTTGCCTGTTTTTTGTTGTTTTTTTGGAGCTTTAATCATCTTCTTTATATTTTCCACTTCGTTTGTCACTGCTTTTTCACCTTTGTTTACAAGTTTTTTTGCATCTTGTGAGTGTTTATACAAAAGTGCTCCTGTCACAAGCCCTGCCCCAAAGCCAACAATCATCCAAATTTCTTTCATTTGTTCCTCCCATTTTTATCATGAGCAAAAAACGAAAAAATATCAAAAAAACAAGGGGTTTCCCTTGTTTTAATGAAAAGCTGGGCGATAGTTTTGTTGTGTTATGACCGACTGCCTCAAATGTTTTTGGCTCCGCCAAAGCTACCTCATGGCACATCAACTTATCTTCTTAATGATGCTTCCGTCAGGATCTGACATGGTTCGAAGGAGTAGATTGCACAAGACCTTGGTTTCAACGCCAACAGCATCTGCACATATTCGACCAAAACACACCTAGACTATTGGTCAATTCCGCTAGAGTGGGTTGCGGATCACAGGGCACCACTAACTCCCCATTTAGCCCAGCTATTATATTCTATTCAAAAAACATAAAAATGTCAAGCAAAATCCAAATATAATGTGCCAAATTACTTTTAGGGTGTTTTTTAATATTTTAAAACATTTTGGGGTGTTATGTGCATAACATACCCCACATTATGTATTTTTTTAACATTTTTTTTATTTTTGTTGATTTTATTGATTAAAAAAGATTGGCGTGTTATAATAAATTACGAAATTTTACAAAAAGGAGAACTTCTATGACAAAAACACTATCTTTTGATAAAAAGTACTTAAACGAAACCCAACAGCAGTGTTTGGATGTTATCGAATCACTTGGTATATACGAACTTCGTGCTTTGGCTCGTGTTTTTGGCGACAGTTCTCCCACTACATTAAAGCGTGCAGACCATATAAAAATTATTATGGAGAAAATCATTTCAGGTGAAAAACTTCGCCCTATCCCACTTCGTCAGGGTCGCCCTTTCAAAGAACTCTCAAATATAGAAGGCATTTTAAAAGAACTTTCCGACATTACCGGAAAAGACTATTGCCTTAAAAATACTACTCCTGTCAAAAAAACGGAATCTAGAGAAATTGTCTTTCACCAAGAAGAAGAGTCTGTATTAAAACAGAAGCTTTTTGCAGTTGAAGCAAGAGGAATTTTAGTTGAAAGAAACGAAAATGAGTTTTATCTAGTTGACCAAGAAACAAATCGCCTTGTTCTTGTCAAAAAGTCTATGGACAATCGCCTGAATGAGTTTGATTATGTAGTAGGCACCGCTGTCATTATGAACGAGAAAAAAGACTATATCCTTGACACATTGAAATACATAAACTATCAATCCCAAGAAAAATATTCGTCAAAACAATCTCCCGCTCAAAACACCTTTAAATTCGACAAAAGTACCTATCAATTTGGTACAAGATATTTGATTAAAACATCAAAACTTTTAAATACACCAGAAAAGATTCAAAATCTTGTTAAAGAAATAAAGTCAAACAAGGTTGTCCCTATCCTTCTTGCACCAAATGTAATGAGTGAAGACATTCTCTCATATGAAAACCTTGGCTTTGCAAACACGATATTTATTCGATATGAAGATGACATCTGTGAAGTCGAAAATGCCATAAACATCGCTTTAAACCACATCCAACGCCTTCAAAAACTTGGCTTAAGCTCCTGCCTTTTCATAGAAGACCTGACCACAATCATGAGTCTTTTTGATGTTGCGATTGGAAGAGAAACAAATGCTCTTGGGCACAACAGCGAAGTAGTAGAACAAATCAAAAACCTATATCTTCTCGCAAAGAAGGATGAAAAATCTCACACAAGCATTATCACAACATTTGACGAGCTTGACCTTAGGGATCAAACATATGTGACTCTTATTTACAAAATATCAAAAATTTTGAACTAATGTGACAGACAAAACTCTTTAAAAATTTGACTTTTTAAAGAGTTTTTTTTATACTCAACATATGAGCATTTTAAACAGCATTCCTGATGGATTTATGATTTTTGGTCATGCCATAAAGTTTTATGGCATTATTTCTGCCCTGTCATATTTTCTTGGAGTACTTCTTTCCTGCCACTTGGCAAAAAAGCGTGGTTTAAAGTCAGATGATATTCTCCTGCTTGCATGCTATGTCATTCCGCTTGCAATCATAGGTGCAAGAGTTTATTATGTTTTGTTTAGACTTGAATATTACACAAACTTTTGGGACGTCTTCAAAATTTGGGAAGGCGGACTTGCTTTCTATGGCGGAATGATTGGCGGTGCACTTGGAGTAATCATTTATTGTTTGATTCACAAAAAAAGCTTTCTGGCACTTATTGACATAATTGCCCCATCAATGATTTTGGCACAGGCACTTGGCAGATGGGGAAATTTCTTCAATCAAGAAGCATATGGCTATTATATTGAAAACCCAAATCTCCAATGGTTTCCATTCGGAGTTTACATTGAAAACTGCACAAAAACAACAGAAGGTTGTCTGTGCGGCGGCAGTGGCTGGCACCTAGCCACATTCTTTTATGAGAGCCTTTGGAACTTTCTTTCCTTCATTGTGCTCTACATTATGATAAACAAAACAAACTTCAAACAAAACGGCATGATTGCTGCTTCATACTTGATTTTGTACGGCACAGGCAGAATCTTTATCGAAGGGCTTAGACTTGATAGTTTATATCTAGGTTCAATAAGAATCTCCCAGCTTCTAAGTGGCATTTTTATCTTGGTGGGCATAACTGCATTCATCATATATTTCATCAAAAACAAGAAAAAAGAAGACTCATTTGACAAGATTATGAAAATCTTGAAAGAAGATTAGATTTGTTTAATTTGGCCATTTTTTGCTCAAACTAGGTTTATGCAAGGACGCTTAAACGGAATCAAAAAAACATATATCCTTAGAATTGTTGCACTACTTTTGTTTTTGAGCTTTGTTGCAACAATTTTTTTAGACATTTTTCTTTTCAAATCTCCCACGATTTGGTTTTACTGTTTTCTAATCATGGTAGGCGCCTATCATTTTTTAAAAGGGTTTTTGTTTTGCCTTGATAGTTCTCTTTATTTTGGCAGTTTGCTTTCTTTTTTAGGTTCTTTTGGTCTTGTTTGGACATTTAAAATCACAAATTTTGTTTGGTTGTATGTTGGTCTATCATTTTTGCTTGCTTCAACAGTGACATTTTTAAAATTCAAAGACAATTTTCATCTTATTGTGATTTATTCGACAATTTTCATCAACTTATACTTGCTTTCAGTTTCAAAAAATTTAACAACATGGCCAATTTTTATTGCATTTGTTCTCCCGTTTTTGCTATTATTGATATTGATTAGTTTAAAAAATCTAAAAAGGAAATAAACGCCCAGATGTTTTCAAGAGAAATAGATGGATATAAAAAGAGTGAAGTTGACAGCTTTATCGCAAGGATGAAGGCTGATTATGAAACACGCCTTCTAAGTGAAAAACTCAAAGCTCTTGACAGCGAGAAAAAAGTTTTAGATCTTAAAAATGAAAAAACCGAACTTGAAAACAAAGAAAAGAAAATCATGAATGCAATCGCCGCACTTGAAAAAGCAAAAAACTTTGAAGAGAAAGGCCAATCTCATTTTTTCAATTTGATTATGGTCAAACTAGAACTTTTGTTGAAAGAACTCCTTACAAAATTCCCTGACCTTCGTCAAGACAAAACACTTGAAGAAATTTTGTTAGAACTCTCCCGCATGATATCTGATTACAAACAAAAACTCCTAAAAGACCCAAGTGCCACAACAGCCCCAACGGACGAAATGAAACTTCTTATGGAAAAGATGCAAGAGCTTAAAAAACAACAACCAAAAGAAGTTCACATCACTACGGTTCGCCCAGACGAAAGAAAAAGAGTGCCAATTTCACCTTACAACATTCCGGATGGCGACAGTGGATTCAGCTTTGAAGAAGCCCTAAACCCAAAAGAAGACCTCTCAGAGATTATGAAGGCATTTGATTTTTACAATGAAAACAAAGGATAAAAGAAATGATAGAATATAAATTTGATACCCAACTTTTAATTGAAGGCCATGACCTTTCAGATGACAAAATCAGAGATTATTTTGAGAAAAATTTTGTAGGAGACTGCCTCCTAGTCGTTGGTGATGATGAACTTATCAAAATTCACTTCCACACAAACGAACCATGGAAGGTTCTTGAATACTGTGATAGCCTTGGCGACATTCAGGACATTGTCGTAGAAAACATGGTTAGACAAGCGGATGGATTAAATGGATAAAAAAAAAGAGCAAACAAATTTGCTCTTTTTTTATTTACAAAGTGTGTCGCATTCTTTTGTCTTGTTGTTTTTAGGTTTTGTATTTTCAACATTCTTCTTGTCAGAAATTTGATTTAAAAAGGCAGACTTGTGTAATATTTTTCCATGCCCAAGGTCTACATACTCACCAATCTCTGAAAAGGTAGTTTTGTAGAATTTACCATATTCTTCATTCCCAAAGTATACAAACTCAAGATTTCCGCAATTTAAATTATCATCCAACAAGTCAGATGCAATTTCCCTTATCTGATCTTGAGTACATTCAGCTGGACAAAGACTTTCGACAATTTCTTTAACTTTTCCAAAGCTAAACACTTCCTCTAGACGCAGTAATTTCACGTGTGCTTTATTACAAATATCCCTAATATCCCTAAAATCCATATTATTTCTCCTTCAGTTTGAGTGTAACATACCTTCTCTTTTAAGTCAATACACTATTTAAAACTTTACAAAAAAAGTGACACAATCAGACCGCTCACAACACCAATTGCGTATTGCAAAAACAAAATGCCAAAGTTTTTGAACATGTGGCGTCTATTTCTGCTGAAGAGAATAAATATTCCAACTCCAGCACCAGAAGTAAGACCAGCAAGAAGTGCAGGAAAACCAAGTGAACCTGCCAAGAACAATTCAACCAAAAGCACACTTGATGCACAATTTGGAATAAGCCCAATCAAACTTGCAACGACAATTTGAACATATAGATTTGAAGTCAAAAGATTTTCAAGTGCACCCGTCCCAAAAGTGCCGACAATCATATTTATGGCAAAAGTCGCCACAAAAATATAAATCAAAATGCTAAATGTGTGTCCAAATGCGTCCAAAAAGATGTTGTCTGCACAACAAGAGCCATGTGCATGCCCACAATCTGCCTCGCATTCTTCAGTGTGAATATGACCACATTCGTGCTTGTGATCATGAGAATGATTGTGAGCAGGAATTTCTTCGGCCACATATGGTGCACTCTTTTTTCGCATTATCAATTTAATGCAAATGTCAATCAAATACCCCCAGAAGATGGCCAAAATTATTTTGATGCCCAAGAGTTTTAGAAGGTCCAAAAGTCTTGTTGGGTTTTCCCAAACGGCTGAGTCGGAAATCATAATAGGAATTGCTTCATCACTTGTTGCCACAAAGATAGCGATAAGCGTTCCGAGCGAAACATGTCTTTCACTATAAAGGTCAGCAATCACCGAAGAAAAACCACACTGAGGCACACATCCCAAAAACGAAGCATATAGCACACTAGATTTTTTGTTTCTGGCTAAAAATTTGCTAAATTTGTGGCTGTGGTCATGCGACAAAAGAGATACCAAAAGATAAGCGATAAACAAAATAGGCATCACTTTCAAACAATCTAAAATTGCATCATACAAAGAATCGACAAAAATTTCTGACATAGTTGTCTCCCAAACTTTTGAAATTATAGCACACAACAATCATAAATACAAACAATATTTAAATTAAAAACATATTATTTGTTGACTAAAAAAAGCAAAAATGATATCATAAGTGGACTGGAGAAATTATGAAAGAACTTGTTTTGAAACATGTAAATAAAATATACAAACTCTCAAACAAAGAGACATTTCAAGCTCTTTATGATATAAATGTTGAATTTGACAAAGGAGAGCTTGTTTCTATTGTCGGCGAAAGCGGAAGCGGAAAGTCCACACTTATGAACTTGATTGGTGGCCTTGACAGTGACTTTACTGGTGAAATAACCGCCGGCGGAGAAAACCTTCACAGTCTTTCTGACAAACAACTTGACAATTACCGAAAAAACCATGTCGGTTTTGTTTTTCAATCTTTCAATCTCATCTCTCACCTTTCGATATTAGACAATGTCACACTCGCACTTACACTTTCAAATGTAAGTGAAAAAGAAAAGGTTTCAAGAGCCACAAATCTTTTGAAGCGTATGGGGCTTGAGGACCAAATCAAAAAGAAACCCACCCAACTCTCTGGTGGTCAAAAACAGCGTGTTGCTATCGCTCGTGCTCTTATAAACGACCCAGAAATCATTATAGCAGACGAACCAACAGGCGCATTAGACAGCCAAACATCAATGCAAATTCTTCAAATTCTAAAAGAGATTGCAGACAGCGGAAAGCTTGTTATTATGGTCACCCATAGCGAAAGAGTGGCATCTATTTCTTCTCGCGTTGTAGAGATATCTGACGGCAGAATCACTGATGACCGCAAAAATGAAAAATATAAGTCAGAAAAGAAAAAAGAAGAAGTCTCGTTAAGACCAAAAGAAAACACAAAAACTGCAAAGGAAAGACAAAAACAAAATTTGTCTTTTTGGTCAGCAATAAAACTTTCTTTTCACAATATGTGGGCATCAAAAATCAAAAATATTTTGATGGCAACAGGCGTTGCAATCGGCCTTGGAAGCCTTATTCTTATGATGTGCTTCAGCTCTGGTATAACAGACTTTATTGACACAACAATGAAGTCATATTCGGACCCTACAATTGTGACGATTACCAAGGGCACATCTCTTTTCTACACGCCTTATGATGACGACAAAATAAACACATTGGTTGCCGAACTCAACACTCAGCTTTCCGACAATGGTTATGATTTTCAAATTGACAATGTCGCCCAAAGACAGACAAAAGGCAAAGAAAATTCAAACCTTATCTATGGAATCCAATCTGTCACAATCAATCTCAAAGACGACGAACAAAGCGGAAAAGTTGTCTATGAAGGAAAGCCACAAACAGTTTATTATATGTATACCACCCCACCATACTATTCAGATTCAAACTTGCTTGAAGGCGAAATGTCTACTAGCGACCCAGAAAATGGTGGAATAATGTTTTCAAGAAAAATCTATGACCTTATTGGAAAAGGTATCTATGACTCAAACGGAAACAATAAACTTGTCACTCTTAGAGTCCCATTTGATGGTGGCTCAACCTTTTACAATATTCCAATCACAGGAATAGTCGACACTTCAATCATGGGTGGCGTTTTGGTTATGTACTGCGACTATGATTATCTCCAAGCAAAATACAAGGGCGATGATTTGACAAAACCAGACCTTGCCCCAAATACTCTTTATATTCGTACGCCATCAAAAGAAATTACAGATTTTTTAAACGACTATATCAGCACAACTTATGCAGACTCAAAAGAATATACCACATCTGTTGAAGAGCAAATTGCTGATATATTTGCAAAGATGACTTCTGTTATTGGGCCATCACTTATTGTCATATCTTGCATCTCACTTTTAGTTTCAACAATGATGATTTTGGTTGTTCTTTACATGAGTGTAAGCGAACGAACAAAAGAAATTGGCGTTCTCAAATCAATCGGAGCAAGAAGAAAAGACATAAGAAGAATCTTCACTTCTGAAAGTTTCCTTATCGGCCTACTCAGTGCTGTATGCGGAATAATCTTCAATCTCCTGCTCACACTTGTGATATATCTTCTATTGAAAAACATGATAGGCATTGTGCCAATCACATACAGATGGTGGTATTTTGGGGTTGCACTTGGCGTGTCACTTCTAATGAGCATAATCGCTGGACTTTACCCAGCAGACAAAGCGTCAAAACTCGACCCTGTTGAAAGCTTGAGAAGAGAATAGAAGGAGTTTGTTTTGATCAATATTAAAAAATTTTTGTCAGAAAAATCAGAACAAAGATATGCTGAATTTTCAAGACAGCTTATAAAAACGATGTATCCAATTTTAGGTGTAAGGCTCCCTATCCTACAAAAATTTGCAAGAGAGATAGAGCCAGAATATATCGATTTTTCGGACAATTTAACACATGAAGAGATTCTTCTTTATGGTTATAGTGCAGGTCAAATCAAAGATGAAATCGAACAACTTGAATATCTTGAAAACATTCTCCCATATATTGACAACTGGTGCACATGCGATTGCATAGTTGGAGCACTTAGAAAACTTGATGGAGAAAAAAGTTATCAAAAATTTTTAGAGCTTTTGAATGACGAAAGAGAATATTATGTGAGAGTTGGCATCGTTGGACTTATGAAATATTTTCTGAAATCAAAAGAACAAAAAAATCGCCATATCGCCCAAAATACCGATAATGTAGCGAATTTTAAATATGAAAATTTGAATGATAAAATTGATGAAATTTTAGAAAAACTATCTAAAATCAAAGCAGAGCAAAAATATGTCAAAATGGCACTTGGTTGGTATTACGCTGAACTCTGTACCGTGAATATGAAAGTGGGTAAAAGTGCGATAAAATCGATTGAAGACGAGTTTGTAAGAAACCAATCAATCAAAAAAGCATGTGAAAGTTTTCGTATTAGCCCAGTAGATAAACTCGAACTTCAAAAACTTAAAATAGAAAAGAAAAAAAGCACAAAATAGTGCTTTTTTTAAAGAAAACACTCTCATTTTTGAAGAAAAACATTCAATTTTTGAAGAAAAATGGCTCAAAATCAGAGTACTTTTGCTTAAAATTTAAAGAGTTGTGAAAAAAATAAGAGCAAGAATTTGCTCTTATTTGTTTTCTGCTGATTTAACTTTTGCAGCCTTTCCTGTGAGTTCTCTAATATAATAGAGTTTTGCTCTTCTAGGTTTACCTTTTCTAACAACCTCAATTGTTGCAATCTTTGGTGAATGAAGTGGGAATGTTTTTTCAACACCAACACCATAAGAAATTTTTCTTACTGTGAATGTTTCTCTGATTCCGCCATTCTTTCTTGAAACTACAACGCCTTCGAATGCTTGAAGTCTTTCTTTGTCGCCTTCTTTGATCTTGACAACAACCTTAACTGTGTCACCAATCTCAAAAGCAGGAACATCACTCTTCATGCCTTCTCTTTCAAGCTGATCAATAATATTTGCCATGACTTATCTCCTTTTTTCAGATTTTCGACATGATGCTCATTCGGCAAGGCCCAGCGGAACACCCGAAGTCTTTTTGATTTTATCACAATGAAAAACAAAAAATCAAGTCTTTTTGAAAAAAAAATAAAAAAACACTGAAAACCAGTGTTATCTAAAAGCGTCAATCTCATGGTTTATCTTGTCTTCCATGATTTCAATCACATCAAATCTTACATCGGCTTCGCTCATATTTTTAAGCATCAGGTAAAATTCTGCGACCTTCTTTATCTTTTGTTGTTTTCGCATGTCCACCGCTTCAATTGGTCTTCCATATTGAAAAGTAGAGCGTTTTTTGACTTCAACAAACACAATTGTCTTCTTGTCAAGAGCAATGATATCTATTTCACCCAGTCTATTGGTGTAGTTTTGTTCAATGATTTTGTATTTTTTCGATTTGAGATACTCGGCAGCCTGAATTTCGCCACCCATACCCTCAATCTTATTTCTTACCTTTCTAAAATCTTTGTCATATCGATACATAACTTCTCACTAATCAAGGCAAATTTTTCCAAGACGGCCCTTTCTAAAGTCGTCAATGATGCCTTTTGCAGTTCGCTCTAAGTCAAGTTCGCCACCTGACAAAACATAATTACGCATTTTGGCTATTTCTTCAACACTTCTCGCGTTTTTGTATCTTTCAATCAAATTTTTAGGATGCAAACCTTTGAGCAAGCCAATAAACTCATTTGCAAGTTCAACAAAATCCAAAATTTCATCTCTCACACTGCCAACATATGCAAGTTTTTTTGCAACTTCTTGGTCTTCAATATTTGGATAGAGAGTTCCCGGTGTATCATAAATCTCTATGCAATCGCCCAAAGGAAGCCATAATCCATGTTTTGTCACGCCAGCTTTGTTTCCTGTGATAGCCTTGGCTTTTTTGCAAAGATTGTTTACCAGAGTGCTTTTTCCGCAGTTTGGAATGCCCACAACCATTGTGCGTATGCTTGGTTTAACACCTTTTGACTTGTATCTTTCAATTTTGTCCTTACAAAGTGACTTGATTTTTGAGATGATTTGGTCAGATTTGCCCGACAATGTGCTGTTGAACAAAATATAATCGCTTGTATTAGATTTAAGCGTTTTGACAAGTTCTGCTACGCGTTTTTCGTCTGCCATGTCAATTTTGTTTATGATATACAAAACAGGCTTGTTTTCGGTCAGTTTTGAAAGGCTTGGATTTTTTGAAGAGATTGGAATGCGTGCGTCAAGAAGATAAAGGACCACATCAACTTTTTTGAGTTGGTCCGCTATATCTATTAGAGCTTTGTTCATATGGCCTGGAAACCAATTTATCTTCATTTGTCCCCCTTGTTTAATTTTTGGCTATATAGTCATTGTTGTTTTCTATCTTTTTTTTCAAATTGCGAGCTGTATCATCCACCAACACGGTATCTTTCAATAAAAGTATGTCATTGTTGAGATTATGTACATCCTTCAAATTTTTTGGGTCATCATCGATGAGAATCAAAACACTACCATCTCTTTCAATTTTTGCCAAATATTCAGCTTTCAACGTAGATGAATCGGTCATATTGTTTGCTTCTCTTGAAATAATAATTCTGTTTTCTTGTTTGAAAAATGGTGCATATTTATCTAGCCACCAATTTTTTTGTGCAAAACCAGAAGAATATCGAGTTGCTGAGAAGATAAACATCTCAACGTTTGGCATCTTTGAAACTTCTTCCAATTTGTCAATGTTGTCGTATAGTGGCCTTTTTTTATCATAATCTTTAGCGGAGCCAAATATATAATCAGCAACAACGCCATCCATGTCAACAAACAATTTTATTTTCTTGTTTCCAAATTGTTTTAAATATTCCTTAAGATACATAATTACCCCCCCCCTATATCTTGTGTGTTATGCATAGCATATCACCATTTATTTTGTGGTTTTCAACAAATCTTTTCTCAATTTCTTTGTTTTTTTCAAACTTTGCTCTGATCTCCATTTGTCTATTTCTTGATGATTTCCAGAGATTAAAACTTCAGGCACTTTGAACCCCATAAATTCCTGAGGTCTGGTATACTGAGGATATTCGAGAAGTCCATTTGAAAAACTTTCATTTGTCAAGCTGTCGGCAGATATTACTCCATCAACAAAACGAGCCAAACAATCAATAATCACCATTGTAGGGAGTTCGCCACCTGTCAAAACATAATCACCAATAGAAATTTGTTCTATATCAAAAAGCTCAAAAAGTCGTTCATCTACCCCTTCATAATGGCCACAAACAAAGATAAGATGGTCATACTTTGAAAGTTGTTGTGCCTTTTCAACATTCAGCGTTTTTCCTGTAGGTGCTGGAAAAATAATCTTTGAATCATCTGTCTTCACTGACATAATCGCATCATAAAGAGGTTGGATGGTCATAAGCATGCCTGCCCCACCCCCAAAAGGATAGTCATCACACTTTTTGTGTTTGTCTTTTGAGAAATCCCTTATGTCAACTATGTTTATCTTCAAAATTTCCGCTTGCTCTGCCCTGGATAAAATGCTGGTTTTTAGTGGTGCAAACGCTTCTGGAAAAAGTGTCAAAATATCTATCTTCATTCTTGCTCTACCTTTGCGCCATCAAATTCTTTTCTAATGGCAATAAGATTTTTCCCTTCTGATTTAAATATCGCTTTTCTGAAAGGAACTTCATATAAAACTTCGTTTTCTTTGATAATCAATATATCATCAAAACCATAATCAGTCACACCAACTATTTGCCCAATAATAGCCCCATTTTCGTCGTTTATGGTCATCCCTATCAAATCTTCAACAAGATAATCATCTGTCGAAAGTTTTTCAAATTCTTCCTTTGAAATATAAACTTGTTTGTTTCGGTATAATTCGGCTTCATTTCGAGTTTTAATTTCTTCAAAGCATACATAAGCATAGCCAAGTCTAAAACTTGCGCTTTTGAGTGGCGTTTCTCTCTTTTCGATGAAAAGCTTATGCTTGCCATTAAAAATCGCAGGAATATCTATGAGAGGGAAAATTTTTACCTCCCCTTTGATACCCTGCGGTTTAATGATTTTTCCTACACAGACAAAATCCATTTTTAATCCTCAAATTTTACAAAAACTTTCTTGTGCGATTTTGATTCAACAGATTTCATAATTGTGCGAATGCTTGTTGCTGTTTTTCCACCCTTTCCAATAACTTTTCCAAGGTCGCTGCTTGCAACTTTCACTTTGTAAGTAATTGTTTTCTCGTCTTCTTCTTTTGAGAGCGATACTGAAGACTCATCTTCAACAATGCTCTTTACGAGAAAGGTCAACAATTCTTCCATTGTCTTCTCCTATTATTTGTTTTCGATTGCGCCGCTCTTAACCAAGATTGACTTTGCAGTTTCTGTTGGTGTTGCGCCATTTTTAAGCCATGTTTGTGCTTTTTCGTTGTCGATTTTGATTTCGGCTGGGTTTGTAAGTGGGTTGTATGTGCCAAGAAGGTCAATATATTTTCCATCTCTTGGGCTTCTTGAATCAGCAACAACTACTCTATAAAATGGTGTTCTTTTGTCTCCCATTCTGGTAAGTCTGATTTTTACTGCCATAACTTTTCTCCTTTTAAATTGCTTTTGTAAAGCATTTTCGCTTTACATTATATCACTATGTTTTGTGTTTGTAAAGTATTTTTGAGATTTTTTTTAAAACATTCCCCTAAAACCTTTTTTGCCTTTCATCTGCTTCATAAGTTCTTTGGATTGTTCAAACTGCTTCAAGAGTGTATTGACTTGTTGGATTGATGTTCCACTTCCATCTGCAATACGCTTTCTTCGGCTCGCTTTGATGATGTCAGGGTTTTGTCTTTCTTCTTTTGTCATGCTTTGAATAATAGCTTTGTTGACCTGGAGTTGTTTCTCATCAATGTTTACGCCCTTAAGTTTTGCACCCATGCCCGGAATCATTCCTAAAATATCTTGCAAGTTTCCCATTTTTTTAAGGTTTTCCATTTGCACCAAATAGTCTTCAAAAGTAAATGAATTTTGGCGCATTTTCTCGGCCATCTGTTTTGCTTCTTCTTCGGTGACGGCTTCTTGTGCGCGTTCGATAAGTGACAACACATCACCCATGCCCAGTATTCGACTTGCAATACGGTCTGGATAGAAAGGCTCTAAATCTCCTATTTTTTCTCCAACGCCAGAAAATTTGATTGGCTTTCCGGTGATAGCCTTGATTGAAAGAGCAGCGCCACCCCTTGTATCACCATCGAGTTTTGTCATAACAACGCCAGATATGTCAAGGTCATTGTTAAAACTTTCAGCAATTGTCACAGCATCTTGTCCAGTCATCGCATCAACAACAAGCAAAATTTCTGTTGGCTTTACTTCTTTTTTGATATTTTTAAGTTCGGTCATAAGTTCTTCGTTTATGTGAAGACGACCAGCGGTATCAATAATGACTGTGTCAAATCCTTGTCTTTTTGCATGTTCTATTGACTCTTTCGCCGTTTTAACAGGGTTTTGTGTGCCGCACTCAAAAACTTCTGTGTTTGCGGTTTTTCCAACAACTTGAAGTTGGTTTATGGCTGCTGGTCTATAGATATCACAAGCGACAAGAAGTGGCTTCTTTCCGCTTTTTTTAAGGTGGTATGCAAGCTTTCCACACATTGTGGTCTTTCCTGCACCTTGAAGACCACACATCATTATGATTGTCGGTGGGTTTGGTGAAACTTGAAGTTTTTGATTGTCAGATGAGATGAGTGCGGTAAGTTCGTCCTTTACGATTTTAATAACCATTTGCCCAGGCGTGAGACTTTTCATAACTTCTTCGCCCAGGGCTTTTTCTGAAACATCTGATACAAACTTTTTCGCAACAAGATAATTTACATCTGCTTCAAGCAATGCAATTCTTACTTCTCTCATCGCATCCTTGATTTCAAGTTCGGTGAGCTTTCCGCGCTTTGTGAGTTTTGAGAAAATGTGATTTAGTTTTTCAGATAAAGATGAAAAAAGTGCCATTTAAATTTCCTTTTTTATGTTTTCTAGTTTATCTTTTAAGTTTGGGGCCTTTTCTGCCAATTCGTCCAAGAGTTTTGTCAATTTTTCTTTCTTTTTCAAAAGACCAAGTTTGTTTTCATATTCCACGAGTTTCTCACAAGACTTATCAATCGAGTCCAAAACCGCCTGTCGTGTGATTTTTCGCTCATCAGCAATTTCGACAAGTGTCATATTAAACTCAAAATAACTTTCCATAATTTTTTGCCTGTCGAGATTTAACAATTCTTTATAAATCTCAAACAGCTGTCCATAATAGACAAAATCTTGAAGTTCGATTTTTGGCATATTGTTCTCCGTTTTTATTATATCTTAGAATTTGTTGTGATTGCAAGAATTTTACTCAGTTTGGCAGCAAATTTGAAATTATTGTGTTTGAAACATCATAAAATCTCTCGTTTAAGAAAATTTTGTTGTTTTCAGTTTTCAAAATGTTTTGCTTAATATATTGCGAAAAATATTCGTTTTTAGAAATATCATAGCCAAGTTTTTTCAAGCTGTTTATATTTGCCCCTTGATTGCATCTTAAACCAAGCATAACGATTTCTTCGAGTATTTCTTTGTCAGAAAGCTTTTCGACCTTTTTAGACCCATTTTTGTAGTCGGAAAGTGTCTTTGCGTTTTCTATTCTCTCGCCACCCAAAAATGAATGTGCGGATATGCCAAAGCCAAAATATTCTTCTCTTGTCCAATAACCAATATTATGTTTACTTTCAAAACCAGGAAAAGCAAAGTTTGAAATTTCATATCTTATCATGCCGTTTTTTTGGAGAAAGTCAGAAAGCTTTTCAAACGCATCAATTTGAGCATCATCGTCAAGCGGGGCAAACTCTTTTTTCTCTATCATCTCAAAAATCTTTGTGTTTTTATATACTTCAAGAAGATAGCATGATATGTGTTTTATGCCCAAACTCAAAAGGGTTTTTGCGTAATCGCACAACACTTCTCCCGTTTCACCTTCAAGCCCAACAATAAGATCAACAGATATGTTTTCAAAATATTGCTTTGCCAATTTTATTTTTTCAATTGCTTCATTTTTTGTATGAAGTCGACCAATTTTTTTCAGATTGGTGTCAGAAAGAGATTGAACACCTATACTGATTCTGTTTATGCCCAATTTTTTGCAAGTCTTTAAAAATTCTTCAGAAATTGAATTTGGATTTGCTTCAATCGTCCACTCTTCTAGCGTGGAAAGGTCGAAATTTTGTTTTATAACATTTGAAACCTTTTCAATTTGGCTTGAACTTAGGATGCTTGGCGTGCCACCACCGAAATAGATGGTATTTATCTTTCTGCCATCTGCACGAGATTTAATTTCACTGTCAAGCATATCGATATAATTTTCTCTTGTATTTTCAGCAGATGAAAAAGAAATGAAAGCACAATAATTGCACTTTCGCTCGCAAAATGGAATGTGAACATATATGCCCGTCACTGGTCATCCTCGTCAAGTTTAAGTATGCTCATAAATGCCTCAGATGGAATTTCAACCGAACCAAATTTTCTCATGCGTTTTTTGCCAGCTTTTTGTTTTTCGAGAAGTTTTCTCTTTCGAGTGACATCTCCACCATAACATTTTGCCAAGACATCTTTTCGCATTGCAGAGATTGTCTCTCTGGCAATAATCTTTGAGCCTATACAAGCTTGAATAGGCACTTCAAAGAGCTGTCTTGGTATAATTTTTTTAAGTCTTTCTGCCAAATCCCTGCCACGATTGTAAGCCTTGTCTTTGTGAACAATCATAGAAAGTGCATCACACTTCTCTCCATTTAGCAAAATGTCAACTTTTACAAGCTCAGCTTGTTCAAAACCTGAAAGTTCGTAATCAAAACTTGCATATCCCCTTGTTCGGGACTTTAGGCTATCAAAAAAGTCATAAATGATTTCTCCAAGTGGCAAGGTGTATTTGAGCTCAACTCTTCTTTTGTCAATATATTGCAAGTCTTTATAAATGCCCCGCTTGTCTTGACACAACTCCATAATTGTCCCTACATATTCTGGTGGAGTAAATATATTCACTTTGACAATTGGCTCTTCTATTTTTGATATTTCAACCTGTGGCGGAAGATTTGAAGGGTTTGAAATTTCTAAACACTCTCCATTTGTCTTGTAAACATTGTAAGACACGCTTGGAGCTGTGGTGATAATATCAAGGTCAAACTCTCTTTCAAGTCTTTCTGTAATGATTTCCAAATGTAAAAGCCCCAAAAATCCACATCTAAAACCATAGCCTAGTGCAGAAGAATTTTCTGGTGAAAAGTGAAGGCTTGCATCGTTTAGTTTGAGTTTTTCAAGTGCGTCTTTGAGTTCGCCATATTTTGCTCCATCGACAGGAAAAATCCCGCAAAAAACAACAGGCTGAACTTCTTTATAGCCCGGAAGTGGTGTCTTTATTGGATTTGTTGCATCTGTAATCGTGTCACCAACTTTTACGTCTGAAATGGTTTTTATTGAAGCGGCGATATAACCAACATCTCCCGCAGACAAACTTTCGACTTGTTTGGTGTTTGGTACAAATATTCCAACCTCTGTCACTTCAAAAATCTTTTGAGTTTGCATCATTAAAATTTGGTCGCCTGCCTTGACAGTTCCGTCGAACACTCTCACAAGACAAATAGCGCCTTTGAAGTTGTCATAATGGCTGTCAAAAATCAAACATTTGAGCGGTGCACTTTCATCACCAGTTGGTGCTGGTATTTTTTCAATAATTGCCTTTAAAACTTGATCAATGTTTGTGCCTTCTTTTGCAGAAATGCAAGGACAGGATTGTGCTTCAAGTCCAATCACTTCTTCAATCTCTTCTTTCACTTCTTCAACTCGTGCAGAAGGAAGGTCAATTTTGTTTATCACCGGAACGGTTTCGAGATTGTTGTCAAGCGCGAGATAAGTGTTTGCAAGCGTTTGAGCCTCAACCCCTTGAGATGCGTCAACAAGCAAAAGGGCCCCTTCACACGCAACAAGCGAACGAGAAACTTCATAAGTGAAGTCAACATGTCCTGGAGTGTCAATCAAATTCAAAATATATTCTTTGTTTTCATATTCATAAACAAGTCTTGTTGGAGCAAGTTTGATAGTTATGCCCTTTTCGCGTTCAAGTTCCATGCTGTCCAAAATTTGTTCTTGCATATCGCGTTTTGAAACTGTGCCGGTCATTTCAATAAGTCGATCGGCAAGTGTGCTCTTTCCGTGATCAATATGTGCAATTATGCAAAAGTTTCTTATCTTTTTTAGGTCTTTCATATGAATTTATTATACAACAATGCTTTTTCAATTCGCAACAAATAAAAGAAAAAACATGCCAAACGGCATGTTGTTTTTTAAGATGATAAACTTATTTAACCTTTTCCATGTATGAGCCATCTCTTGTGTCAACTCTAATCATGTCTCCGATGTTTACAAAAAGTGGAACTCTGATTGTATAGCCCGTGCTGAGAGTTGCTGGCTTTTGAGATGCCTTTGATGTGTCACCTTGAATGCCAGGTTCGGTGTCCACAACTTCAAGTTCTACAAATGTAGGTGGATAAACCGCAAATGGAACGCCTTTGTAAATATACATTGTTGTAGGCATATTTTCAGTGACAAAGTTTAGAGCGTCCGCAACTGATTCTTTGTTTAGTGGCATTTGTTCATAGGTCTCATTGTCCATAAAATAATAGAGTTCGCCATCGTTGTAAAGATAGAGCATCTCTTTCTTTTCAATAACTGCTTCTTGAAATTTGTCTGATGGATTGAAAGTATCTTCTCTAACTTGACCAGTCATAACATTTTTGATTTTTGCCCTTACAAAAGGTGAACCCTTTCCTGGTTTTACATGCAAAAAGTCAATGACGTTGTAAACGTTTCCGTCCATCTCAAATGTTGTACCTTTTCTAAAATCTCCTGCTGATACCATAAAAATCTCCTATGTTTAAAATTTACGCTTTATGATAGCACACTTTGATTTTTTTGACAAGTATTTTGCGGCAATTTAAAGCTTTAATTTAAAAGCAATTGCTCTTTTGGTTCTTCTTTTGGCTCTTCTTTCACGACTTGGTCATCAAGTTCACCAAACAGCCACCTATACAAGCTTTCTTCATCATCGTTCTCCGGAGGCTCTTCCGTTGGGTGTTTTTCATAATATCTTTTGCCATAAACTTTATGCATAAATTCACGCTCTTTTTTCCTGTCTTCTGGTTTCCAAGGTATTTCCTCAAAGAATGATTTATCCAGCTCATCGAAAAATTTTTCAATCTCTTTTAGATTTTTTATTTCATCGTCAAAAGCATGCACATCTTTTTTCTTGTATTGAGTGTTTAAGCAGTTTGCAAAATTTTCATCTGCTATTTGCAAATTTTTGTATCGATAAAATGATATCAGATCAGAAATAAAGAGACTGACTTTGCCGTGGTATAATTTCGAACAAATCACACGGTCTTTTTCTTTAAATGCCTTCAAATATTGCTTTTTCAAATCTAAAATTGTTTCCTTGAAAAATTCTGCTGTTTTTAAAGAAATTTCTCCATAGTGCAAAACATTCATAAAACCATGTAAAATATCATGTCTTCCTGTTTTTATTGCACCTTTAAGCAGCTTTATTTTTTGCGAGTCATCTAAGATGTTTCCAAATTGAATCCTAAAAGAATCACTTGGCAAATCGTCATTTAAGAGCATCTCAACGATGGCATCTGAAATAGCCTTTTTGCCTTTTGACTGTTTGTCTTCTCTTTCGTTTAAAACAGATACTAAACCGGAGAAAAATTCTTCATTTGCGTTGTATAATGAAAATAAGATATCTTGACTTAAAACATTGAAAGGCTTGTCTATGTAAGAAATTCTTATCGTTTCCTGATTGACTTTTTTCAAGTAATCATAGAGTTTTTCCATTTTCTTTAACAAATTTTCGTCTCGTCCATAATTCTTAACCACATTAAGTTCATAAAAATTCTCAATTTGTTCATCTATTTGAGCAAATGCTTCTTTTGTCAGTTTTTCAGCGTGTTCCTTAAAATCAGCAAAAAATTTAAAAGCTTCTTGCTTTCTTTTTTCTTCTTCAATCTCTGCACCCAATTCTTTGTGTCTTTCTTCAAGCCATTTTCTCATTTGAGGACTACAGCTTGGATGTTCTGCCAAAGAAGTTAAAATATCATTTGCATATGTAATTGCACGATGTCTTGCATTTATTTCATGGCTAAATTGCAAATATTGTGAATAAGAAATCTCATGGCATCTCTCTTCAAATGCTTTTGGATCCATATTTTCAAACTCCTTGGCATATTCATCGCCAAGATAATTTTTCATCAATTGAATTACACCACCAACTATATCAGGTGGCAATTGTTCTTTGGCATAGTCTTTTAAAATTCTCTCTGCAGCCACTTTTGTTAAATCATCAATCTTCTTTGATGATTCTATTTTTTCTGCAACTTTATCTTGGTCGCTGTGTGTCATTTCGTGTCCAATTTCACAAAGCAATCTTGTCACACTCTCTCTGCCACTTGCCACATCCATAACACAATCGGTCGACAGATTAAAAACTTTAGAACCAAGTATTTTTGTATAATTAGCACGCTCTCGAGAAAACTTATCTGAACTCAATTTTGCAATTCGAACTAATGGTTTTTCACCTATAAATCTGGTTTCATCTTGCACCAAAAGTTTTGTCAATCGACCCACATCTGTCCATTTGGCATTATTATTTCTAAACTTTTCAAGAACGTCTAAAATACACGCACCTCTTTTTCGCCAAAAAAGCTCCTCGTCTGTGCGTAGCTCTTCTTCTCCTACAGTACTAAAACCAATTCTTTCTTTTTCTTTGTCAAGAAATGGCGTTTTTGATTCTTTCTTTTTCGCCACAATCCATTCCTCCTTTGATTATTATACCACAAAACAGTTTTAAGGTCAATAGACCAACCTTTTCGTATAAATTTCCTTCATAGTTTTTGCATCTTCTGCCATTGTGCCATTTGATTCACAGATTATGTGACAAGCCATATCGTTTTCTGCCAAATATTGCGCAAGTGGCTCAAAGTCCGGCCCAAATAGTTTGTCATCAAAAGTCAAATGTCTCACTTCACCTTTTGGACCATATTCGATTTTTGAAAAGTGAACATGAGCATTTTTGGTACGCTCTTCTCCAAGCTTTTCAAAAGAATAATCAAAAATCTCTTTAAAATCATCTTTTGTCTTCAAACTTCCCTGTGTCAATGCATTTATGTGCCCAAAATCAAAAGTTGGCATAAGTTTTTTTGAGATTGTGCAAAGGTCAATTATCTCTTTCCATGTGCCAATCTGCAAGGTTTTTCCCATAGTCTCAGGACAAATATACATATCATCGCCAAGCAAAGATTCAATCTCAGGCATAAACTCTTTAAAACGCTTTGTCATAAGTGCGACCGCATTTTCACGAGTCTCCTTCCCACAAGATGCTGGATGAAAAACAAATCTTTTCGCACCAAAAGCGTTCATGAATTTTATACCAGTTTTTATGTAGCCAAGAGATTTTTGATACATCTCTTCATCAGGGTTCGCAAAATTTATAAAATAAGGCGCATGTATGGAAAGTTCAATCCCTTCTTGCTTAAAAACACGACCAATTTCTTCAGCTTTGTCTGATGACATGCGATAGCCTTGTCCAAAACTATATTCAAAAAGATTGAGCCCACGCTCTTTTGTCCATTTTGCCGCTTCTAAAGTGGATGTATGTCCTTCATTATAAAACGACTCGCTATTTCCAGCCGGACCAAACAAAACTCTCATCGTTCCCCCTTAAATCAATCTCAAGTTTAGTTTCAATTTTTTTTCTTTGATTTCTCCAACGCCTAAAAACTTTGTACCATATACACAATATTTTCCATCTTTTTGCTCAAAATCCAAGATGACACCATTCAAAAGTTTCTCTTCTGCACTTTTTGAAAGCACTAGTTTTTCAAAATCAAACACACTGTCGCATGGCAATATCTCAAATTTGCCATTTTTGAATTCATCAAGAGTATAAGCGTCTTTTATGTTAAACCTTCCACATTTTGTGCGTAGTATGCTTTGCATAATACCATATGTAGACAATTTTTCACCCACATCTCTTGCAATAGACCTTATATAAGTCCCACTTGAACACGAAATCTCAAGTTTAAAAAGATTTTTGTCAAGTTGGTCTAAAACCCTTATGTCGAATATTTCAATCTCCTTTGCAGAAAGGTCTATTTTTTCTCCACTTCTTGCCGCCTTGTATGCAGTTTTGCCGCCCACTTTCTTTGCAGAATACTGTGGTGGCATTTGCAATTGCTTGCCAATCATGGATTTTGCGACATCTTCAACCTGTTCTTTGGTTATGTCACATGTTTTTTCAGCCAAAATATGCCCAGATGCGTCCAGTGTATCGGTCAAAATACCAAATTGGAAAACTGTTTCATATGTTTTGTCTTTGTTTAAGAAAAAATCGAAAAGACGAGTTGCGCCATTTATGGTGACAGGAAGAAGCCCTTCTCCTTCAAGGTCCAAAGTGCCCAAATGTCCGCATTTTTTTGCGCCTAAAGTGTGTTTGACGATATTTGCAACCCTATTTGAAGAAACGCCAACTGGTTTGTTTATCAAAATAATTCCGCTATCCAAAAACTCAGCCATTCAAGACTTCCTCTGACCAAATTGGGATAAGCTTTTTGAGTTGTCTTTTGCTTGTTTTGATTTCAAAAGCAGATGCTGGCACATGACCACCACCGCCCATTTTAACAGCAAGGGTGTTTACTGCAAAACCTTTTCTACAACGCAATGAAACCTTGAAAGAGCCCTTTCTTGTTTCATAACAGAAAAACGAAACATCAATGCCGTCTATACAAGTCACTTCGTTTGTCAAAACCTTGATATCCTCGACTTCTACTCCCATTCGTTTAAAGTCTTTTTGCGTAAAAATAATATATCCAACTCTATTGTTTAGGTATTTAAGGTTTTGAAAGAAAAATTTGTTTGCTTTGATTTGTTCTTTGGTTTTGCTTCGATACATTGAGTCATAAACTTTTTGTATGTCTGTACCACAAGAGAGAAGATAATTTGCACACTCAAAAACTTTTTTGTCTACATTTGAATGTAAAAATCTGGCAGTGTCACCCATCAGCCCCGCATAGATATATTCTGCACACTCTTTTGATGGAGTTATGCCGGCTTCACGAAAAAGATTTGCAACAACTTGCGAAGCAGATGCGAGCATATCCAAACAAATATTTTTTGACAGAACCTTCTCTTCGCCATAGATAGGATGATGGTCAACAATAACAATATCTTTTGCCTTTTTAACTTCACTGACAAATGCATCATCCAACAGATTTGCTATATGCATATCAACAACAACCACCAAATCAAAGTTTTTCGCAGAAAAATCTCTAAAAACTTTGTTTATTGGGAAAATCTTCTTGAGCTCTGTCGCCCATGTAGAATCCATAAAGATCTTCGATTTTGTGCCCAAACTTTCGCACAAACCTTGCATGCCAAATGCAGATCCACAAGCATCAGGGTCTGGGTTTTTGTGAGTAAAAATCGCCACATTTTTGGCATTTTTTATCTTTTCAATGACTTGTTTATTCGTCAACATTTTCATCTTCCTTTGGTATATTTAAACTTCTCAAGATTTCTTCAACTCTTATGGCACTAAGTGCACTTTTGTCAACGACAAAATTGAGTTTTGGAACTTGTGGCATGTCAACCATCTTCGCAAGTTCGCGCTTTATATATCCTTCACTCTTCTGCAAAACTTTTGTCACATTTATTACATCGTCAAGGTCAAGAACGCTGACTTTGATTTTGCAATATTTAAAGTCTGGTGTCACATTTACTTCGGTAAGACTAACAATTTTGTTCAAGCGTGGGTCATTCATTTTGAATTTTATGATGTCAGACAGACATCTCATAATTTCTGCATTTGCTCTTTCAATTCGATTTGACATATCTTTTCTCCCATTTTTTGTTATGACGAAGAAAAGCGCCTTTTTAGACGCTAATCTCTCTTGACTTGTTCTTTAATATAACACTCTAAGATATCACCTTCGACAAAATCAATATTGTCTTTAAGTTTGATACCACATTCAAAACCTTTAGCGACTTCACTCTTTTCATCTTTTACGATCTTAATTGAGTCAATTATGCTGTCGCCGATGATTTCATCTCCACGCTTGATTTTTGCGATTGCATTTCTTTGAATCTTTCCATCAAGCACATAACTGCCGGCAACTTTTCCGGCTGAAGAAAGTTTGAAAACAACTCTAATTTCTGCGCTTCCAATATATTTTTCTTCGTATTTAATCGCCATCATACCCTTTGAAAGTCGTGTAATTTGGTCAACAACTTCATAGATGATCTTTGATTCAATCAATGTCACTTTCATGCTATCTATCATAGAAAGTGTCTTGTTTGGAGTTTTGATGTTGAATCCAACAATTACAGCGCCTGTTGTCTGCGCCAAAATAATATCACTTTCTGTGATTGCACCTGGTGCACTATGGATACAAACAACTTTTACTTCTTCGTTTCTGATTGCTTCAAGAGAAGCCTTGAGAGCTTCTACAGAGCCTTGTGTATCAGCCTTGAGAATAATGTTGAGATTTTTAAGAGCACCTTCATGAACCCTTGACATAAAGTCATCTGCGCTTACGCCTGAAGTGTGTGCAGCGCGTTCGGCTTTGATTTTGTTTATACGCTCATTTATGACTTGTTTTGACAAACTCTCTTCAACGGCATAAACAGCGTCACCCGAAACGGGAACATCGTTGAAGCCCATGACAGCAACAGGTGTGCTAGGACCAGCCTTTTTGACTGGCTTTCCGTGTTCGTCAAACATCGCCTTAACTTTTCCAAAGGTGATACCTGACATAATTGAATCGCCAATTTTGAGCGTTCCGCTTTGAACAAGAACAGTCGCAACAGCACCACGAGCCTTGTCAAGTTCGGCTTCAATAATTGTACCGGTGGCCATCTTGTTTGGATTTGCTTTGAGTTCTTGCATTTCAGCAACAAGAAGAATCATCTTCTTAAGTTCGTCCATGCCCATTCCTGTTTTGGCTGAAACAGGAATGCAAATTGCATCTCCACCCCACTCTTCTGGCAAAACATCGTGTTCAGCAAGTTGTTGTTTTACGCGGTCTGGATTTGCTTCTGGCTTGTCCATTTTGTTTATAGCAACAATCATAGGTACTTTTGCCGCTTTAATATGATTTATTGCCTCAACTGTCTGTGGCATGATTCCGTCATCAGCTGCCACAACCAAAATAGCAATATCAGTCACATCGGCACCCCTTGCACGCATTGCAGTAAATGCAGCATGACCAGGTGTGTCAAGAAATGTGATTTTTTCACCGTTGAATGTGATTTGGTATGCACCAATTTTCTGAGTAATTCCGCCCGCTTCTCCAGAAACAACATTTGTCTTTCTAAATGCATCAAGAAGTGATGTTTTTCCGTGGTCAACGTGACCCATAACTGTGACAACTGGTGGTCTTTTTTGAAGGTTTTCGTCCTTGTCTTCTTCTGATGAAGATTCAAGGAGTTTTTCTTCATATGTTTTGTCAAGTTTAAGTTCGAGTGTGACACCAAGTTCGCCAGCAACAAGGTCGCAAGTGTCAAAGTCGATTGTGCTATTTATTGTCGCCATAATGCCAAGCATCATAAGTTTTTTGACAATTTCTGTGACAGGTTTTCCTATCTTTTCAGAAAGGTCTTTTACAGAAATTTCTCTTGAAGTGAGCACAGCGTGTGTCACTTGTGGCGCAACAACAGTCTCAACTTCACGCTTTTTCTTAATCAGCTTTCTTGAACCCATTGTGGTCTCTTCAAAGCCTTCATCATCCATAACAAGAATGTTGTTTTGTTCGCCAAATTTTGACCTAGCCCTTTGCATTGGCCTTTTGGTTTCGTCAATATTTCTTCTTTGTTTGTTTTTATTTCCAAAGTTTCTTTCTGGTTGGGCAAGAACGCTGCTGCTTTCAGTTGGCGCCGCACCAAATGTTTTGAAATTGTTTGCTCTTGTCGAAACAAAAGAGTTTGGCTTTGGACCCTTCATTTGGCCATTTTGTGGTCTGTTTTGTCCGTTTTGAGCAAAAGGCCTTTGACCATTTGGTTTTGGTCTATTTTGGCCATTATTTTGATTGTTTGCACCAAATTGACGATTTTGCCCACCAAAATTTTTGTTTTGGCGCATATTTTGTCCATCAAATTTGCGGAAATTGTTGTTTTGGCTGTTTCCCTGAGAGAAAATCTGTTTTTTCTCTTCTTTTGGAGTTTCTTTTTCAACAACAGGCTTTTCAACCTCAACCGTTTCAATAACAGAGACTTTTTCTGCCTGTTTTCTTTCTTCTTCTCTCTTCAAAACCTGAAGTTTGTTTCTGCGGTCGCCCAGTGATTTTGAAAAAGCATCTATATCAGATTTTGCCTTTTTTATCGACAGCAAAAGATTTTGCAATGAGCCATCTCTTTGCAAAGTGTTTATTTGTTTTAATGCGTTGAATTGTTGTGTTGCCAAATTATTCTCCTTTTAAAAGTCCTTCAATGTTTTCCGCAATTTTTTTGTTTTTAATTCCGATTGTTTTGATATTTTCGATGCCAACAAGCTCTTCCAAATTGTCTACAAAAACTGGAATAAGCCCCCTATTTTTGCAAAAGAAATTTATTTCTCTTTTAAGTGATTTTCCTGCGGAAGAATCAAGAATGACAAGAAACAATTTTTTGTCATAAGAAAGCAAATTTTCTCCACCCAAAATGGCATAACCCGCTTTTCTTGCAATTGAAATAAATCCTTTGACTTTATCCAATTTCTTCTCCCAATTTTTCATAGATTTCTTGTGGCACATCGCACTTAAATGCGCGGTTCAGTGCTTTTGTTTTGACAAGTTTTTGATAACATTCTTTGCTGTTGCAAACATATGCACCACGCCCATTTGCCTTTGAAGTCTTGTCAACAAAAATCTGTCCTTCTTTGTTTTTTACGATGCGAATAAGTGCTTTTTTGTCACTCTGAGCTCGACAAACTATGCACATTCTGATTTTTTCTTTCTGGTTGTTTTGCATAAACAAACCTCGCTTTTATTCATCCAAATCTTCTATTTCGCCAATTTGGTCACCATCAATTGTTTCAAGTTCTTCAATGTCGCCCATATCAAATGATGAATCATCTGAAAGTTCTGTAAGTTCATATTCGGTTTCATCTTGTGGTTGTGTGGCAGGTTTAATATAACTTTCTGGTTTAACATCAATCTTCCAGCCCGTAAGTCTTGCTGCAAGTCGAACATTTTGTCCACCCTTTCCAATTGCAAGTGAAAGCTTGTCGTCTGGAACAATAACTTGAGACATATTCAAGCTGTCGTTTGTTTCAACTGACAAAATCTTTGCAGGACTGAGTGCTCTTGCAATATATTCAAGTGGGTCGGCAGAATATTCAACAAGGTCAATTTTTTCGCCGTTGAGTTCGTTTACGATTGTGTTTATTCTTGTTCCACGATTTCCTACACAGGCTCCAATAGCATCAACATTTGGTTTTTCAGAGAAAACTGCAACTTTGGCACGATTTCCCGCATCTCTTGCTATGCTCTTGATTTGAACTTCACCGCTTGCAATTTCTGGAATTTCGAGTTCGAAAAGTTTTCTAAGAAAACCAATATTGCTTCTTGAAACCTGAATTTGTGGTCCGTTGTAAGAGTCTTTGATTTTCTTGACATAGACCTTTACTCTGTCGCCAACATTAAATTTGTCGCCTGGTACTTGGTCGTTTTTCATCATCACACCTTCAGTGTTTGTGCCAGCGATTTGAACATAAACATTGTCACCATCAATTCTTCTAACAACAGTAGTGAGAAGCTCATCTTCTTTTTCAGAAAGCTCAGCAACAGCATTTTGTCTTTCCATCTCTCTAAGTTTTTGCATAACGACTTGCTTTGCTGTTTGAGCAGCGATTCTGCCGAAATCTTTTGTAGATTCTTCAACAGAAACCATGTCGCCTACTTTAAAAGACTTTTTGATAAGTCTTGCATCTGCAAGAGAAATTTGTTTGTCTTCATCTTCAACTTGGTCTACAACAGTTTTGTATGAATAAATCTTTATGGTGCTCTTTTCTGGAATAAGTCTTACCATTGCACTCTTTGCTTCTCCATAAACCTTTTTATAGGCTGAAGTAAGCGCTGTTTCAAGTGTTTTAATAAATGTTTCCTTGTCTATTTTCTTTTCTGCTTCAAGGTCGTCAAGTGCCTTGAAAAAATCCTTGTTTACCATTTGTATTCTCCTTAAAATTTAATAACTCTTTTAATTGATGCAACTGCTTCGCGGTCAAACTTCAAAACTTTGTCATTTGTTTTGAGCGAAATTGTTTTTTCGTCAAATGAATCTAAAACGCCTTCAAAGTTTTTCTGTCCGTCAAGTTTTTTAAACAAACCCAGCTCAACTTCTTCACCCTTTGCTCTTTCTAAATCTCTGTCTGTTTTGAGCGGTCTGTCAATGCCTGGTGATGAAACCACAAGTGTATATGACTGGTCGCCAGTAGGATTGATTTGGTCAAGAAGTGGATCCAAAATCTTTGAAATCTTCTCACAATCATCAATTGTCACACCTTTTTCGCTGTCGATTGTGAAGATCAGACTCATCGCTCCATTTTCTTTTTCATAAGAGACATCAAGAAGCTCATATCCATTTTCTTCAATGACACCCTTAAGCTTTTCTTCGCAAATTTGTTTAACCTTTGCCAATTTGCACCTCCAAAAAGTTCTACTTAATACAAAGAGTGAGCCCAAAAGCTCACTCCTCGTCAAGTTGTTATTATTATAAATCAAAAAATAACAAAAATCAAGAAGAATTTAAAGAAAATATAGATTTTTGTGAATTTTTTGCAAACTTTATTTTACTTGACAAAAAAAGGCATTGGTTATAAAATAAATCTATGGATTTTCAAGAAGAATTCAATCTCGCTTTTGGCGAAAAATATAAAAATATCAGTTTGAAGGATGTTTTGATAAAACAGCGCACAAAGACATGCGTTGTCACTTTCTTATATCCTGCCACAGACAAAGAGTTGACAAGTCAACAAAAACAAGAAATCACAGATTGGCTTTCAAACACACTTTCTCTCGAAAAAATGGATTTAAAAGTCAAATTTATGCGTGCGTTTCTTGAAGAAAGATTGATATTGAATGCCTTGCAAGAATTTTTTGAAAACAAATACAAAATTTTGGGTTCGTACCTTTCAAAAGACAAATTTCACATAGATATTTCAAACATTGATGTTGGTTTGAAAATTGATTTGTCGAAGAAAATGATTCAGTTTTTTGAAGAGCACAAAATCGTGGCTGAACTTCAGGCATATTTAAATGCTGCATTTTTGACAGAATTTTCAATAACACTAAACGAAATAGAAATCAACGATGATGTAGATATTGAAAGTGTTGAAATAAAGACTTCCTATCGCCCACAAAGAAGATATAAAGTCGAAATTGTCAAAGAGGTTGTCGGCAAAAATATTACACCACAACCAGAATATTTGTCTTATATAAAAGCTCCAAAAGAAGCAGTTATCGTGGCTGGATTCATCAAAAAGATTGAGCGAAAAGACTATGTCGCAAAGAAAGGTCAATTTGAAGGACAACAACGCACATTTTTTGTATTTGAGATTGAAGATGAAAAAAATGGAAAGATAGAGTGCGTGCATTTTGTTGCAAAACGAAACTTGCAAGTTGTTGAAGCGCTCGAAGAAGCCATGTTTGTACTTTTGCATGGTGATGTAAGGTTAAATCAACTTGGAAAACTCTGTCTTTATGTCGACAAAATCGCCCTGGCAAGCACGGTCGAACAAGATGATGACCCGGACACACTTAACTTAAAAACATGGGAAGGTCCGGTCGTCAAAACCGAAAGACTTGCTGCACTTGAACAGGATAATATGTTTGGAAAAGTTGAAAAATACAATCAAAAAATTATGGGCAAAACCATCGTTGTTTTCGACCTTGAAACAACGGGTCTTGACCCTGAAATCGACCAAATAATTGAACTTGGTGCAGTCAAAATTGAAGACGGAAACATTGTTGAGAAATTTTCGACATTTGTCAAACCTACCGTGCCAATTCCGTTTGAAGTTGTTCGCTTGACAGGCATCGACGAACAAATGGTTGAAAACGCCCCACCTGTCGAACTTGTCATAAAAGAATTTTATGAATGGACAAAAGGTGCAACCCTTTCTGGGCACAACATCATCGGATTTGACTTAAAATTTGTCAAACGCGAAGGTGGAAATGTTGGTCTTGATTTTGACAATCCCGTGATTGATACACTTACCGAAGCCAGACAAGCTCGGCTCAACACAACAGTTTATAAACTTGGCACAATTGCAAAACTTTTGGGCATTTCACTTGAAGGTGCACACAGAGCGTGGAATGACGCCTATGCAACAGCGCAAGTCCTTTTGAAATTAAACGAATTAAACAGAAAATAAAATGTGGCAATGATGCCACATTTTTTATAATGCAAAATGCAAGATGTCCACGATGACGACAAATGCAAAAAGTATGCATATTCCGACAAAGTGAATCGTATTTTCTACCTTTCGATTTATCGGTTTGCCTCGTATCCATTCGATGGTTGTAAACAACACATGTGAGCCATCGAGTGCAGGGAACGGCAAAAGGTTGAACACCGCAAGGTTTGCCGCAATAAGTGGAATAAATACCAAAAGATAAGACATGCTTTGTGAAGCCAAAGTCGCCATTGTCGAAATTGTCGCAATTGTTCCGCCCATCTGAGTGATAGGAATTTGGAATGTAATAAGCATCCAAATGCTTTTCAAAACGATCCAAGCAAAACCAAAAGCCATTTCAAAACTTCGGCAAAAACCTTCCCAAGCATTAAAATGATAAGCGACAGTTTTTGCTCCTTCCCCTTCTTCTGTTTCAAGTCCAATGTAGGTGTTTATAAATTCAGTTCCGTCTTCTTTGGTTTCAATTTCAGGGTAAACAACAATAGTGAGTGGTGTTTTGTTTCCGAAGCGCTTTACTGTCATGTCAAATGTATATTTTTCTGCGTCAACACCATTTGTTTCATAATATTTTTTTGCATTTATGCGTTCTCTGTTTATGAGTGTCACATAATTTTCACCAAAAGCAAAATCAATTTTTTGTCCGTTTATGTGAGTGATTACATCTCCCACTTCATAAGGATTTGTATGTGAAACCGTGTCAAAATTTTTTATTTGTGGCACATCGTATCCCGTCGAACAGAGAAGAACCCAAGAAAAAATGATTGCGGTCAAAAAGTTCATTGTCACGCCAGCGAGAAAAACCAAAATACGCTTCCAAGGTTTTTGGTTGTTGAATGCAGTTGGAGATGAATTTTCTTCTGTGTCATCTTCTCCGTCAAATGCGCAATAACCACCGAGTGGAAAGGCGCGAAAAGAAAATTTTTCACCGGTTGTTTTGTTTGTTCTTGAAAAAATTGCAGGTCCAAAACCAATGGAAAATTCGTTTATCTTAAATTTTAATAGTTTTCCCACAACATAGTGACCAAATTCATGCACTAAAATCATAAAAAGCAAAATCACTATGGCGAGCAAAATATACAAAACTATCATATCATCCCTTATTTTTTGTCAAACTTTAAACAGCGACAATCAAAATCACCAAAAATACATATGGAGCAATAAAGATATATGAGTCTATGCGGTCAAGCATTCCGCCATGACCTGGAAGCAAATTTCCGCTGTCTGACATTTTTGCTCTTCTCTTGAGACTTGACTCAAACAAATCTCCCGCCTGAGAAATCATTGAGCCGAAGAAAACCATAAGAATATATACCCAAATTGGCAATACATTAAACAATGCTTGATATGATTCTGCACAACCAAATACCAAATAGATACATGCGGTCAAAAGCACAGCCCACAAAACTCCACCAACGGCACCAGAGATTGTCTTCTTTGGGCTAATCTTTGGACAAAGCTTTTTGCCACCAATCACAATGCCAGTCAGCATTGCAAAAGTGTCTGTAAACATAGGAATCAAAAGTGCAGTCAAAAGCAAGAAGACAGATGGGTCAATTTCAAGTCCTTCAAACTTTGTCAACCCAATTTCGCCAATATGATTGACAAAACTCATAAACAAAAACAGGAATGTCGGATACAAAAATGTAATCACTGTGCCAAGTGTTTTTCTAAATGAAAATCTCACAACGCTCATGTTTTCTATTTCGCGCACTTTCATTTCATTTAGTGATGCCTTTCTTGTAAAAATGCCATACAAAAACGCACATAATCCTACAAAAACGACAAGTGCAAGATCAATCAAAATCGTCCACAAAATCCAATATAAGTCTTTTGTTTGGCTTGCATAGTGCAGTCCAATCAAATTGCTTCCAATAAGCAGCGCTGGAAACAAAACTGAAAGTGGTTGATATCCAAAAAATCCAATTTTGTTTAATATTCTTGAAGTTTCGTATGCCGCAAAGCATGCTACACACGCAAAAAAAGCATCAAAGAAATAGTTTGACACATACACTTTAAGCACAAACAAAAATGCAAGAGTAATCACTATTCCGACTGATGTAAAAATTCGTTTTTTCATTATTTGCCTCCAAATCTTCTGTTTCTTGTTGAAAAAGCTTCAAGCGCCTTTTCAAGTTCTCTTTTGTCAAATGCTGGCCAATATTTTTTTGTAAAGAAAAGTTCTGCATAAGCAAGTTGAAAGAGCATAAAGTTTGAAATTCTCATCTCTCCGCTTGTACGAATCAAAAGATCAATATCTCCACTTTCTGCACCATAAAGATTTTTCTTTAGGTCATCTTCGGTGACATGTTTTGCACCTGATTCAATAAGTTTGTTGCACGCCCTAGTTATGTCTGCTCTTCCACCATAATTTAATGCCAGATTTATGACAAGTCCAGTGTTTTTCTCCGTCATCTTCATGGCATCTTCAAGAAGTTTTCTGATTTTTTCATCAAATCTTGACAAGTCGCCCATCACAATGAGTTTGACATTGTCTTTTTCAAAATCTTTTTCACATTCTTTCAAAAAATTATACACCAGGTCAAAGATATAGTCAACTTCCTCTTTTGCCCTGTTCCAATTTTCAGTTGAAAAAGCAAAAAACGATGCGTGTTTTATTTGTGGCATTTTGACAAGTTCTTTCACAGTGTTTTTAAGTGCCTGACATCCAAACTTGTGTCCAATCATTCGGTTTAATCCGCGTTCTGTCGCCCATCTGCGATTTCCGTCCATAATAAACGCGATGTGGTTTGGATATTTTATTTCAATCTTTTTTTTGAACATATGCACCCTTTAAACTAAACTTTCATTACTTCTTCTTCTTTGTCATCAGCTTCTTTGTCAGCTAGCTCGGTATATTTGTCAATCAATTTCTGAACTTCTTTTTCTGCTGAAGCAAATTCATCTTCAGAGAGTTCTCCGTCTTTCTTAAAATCTTTGAGCATGTCAAGGCTATCTCGTCTTGCATTTCTCATAGCAACTTTTGTGTCTTCACAAATTTTCTTGACGGTTTTAACAATTTCTCTTCTTCTCTCTTCGGTAAGTTGAGGAAAAACAAGTCTGATGATTTTTCCATCATCTGTTGGAGTGATGCCAATGTCAGACTGACAAATTGCCTTTACCACATTTTTAATTTGAGAAACATCCCAAATGTTTATGTTTAAGATTCTAGCCTCAGAAACGCTAACTGTTCCCATTTGAACAATTGGAGTCATAACGCCATAATATTCGACCATAACCTTATCCAAGATGTGTGGGTTTGCTCTGCCAGCCCTTATCATAAGATATTCGTTTTGTTGGTGCGAATATGCCTTTTCAAGATCTTCTTTCAAAGAAGACAAAACATCGTTTACGATTTCTATCATAAAAACCACCTTTTAATATACTTTCATAGTATAACTTATCTACCATGTTTTTGCAAATGTTTTAAAATAAAAAAAACTCCGAATTGTTCGGAGTGTTTTTTTATTCCTTTTCATGTGTGATTTGTTTGTCAAATACTATTTGTGGCATACTTATATCATCTCGAGAAATCTCTCTTGTAAGATTTTTTAAATCAGGGAAAAGTTTTGTTTCTACGCCAACAACGCGCATTTTCTCACCAAAAATTGTCTCTTGTGAGTCTTCAACAACTTGATATGCCGCTTTCAAACTTTCAATATATTTCTGCGAAATTTCACGCTCAAAAAGTGAACTAATAGGTTCAATTTCACCAAATGATTTCACCAAATATGTCATAATACTATCATACAAAATGTTTGCACCAACATATTTTTTTTCAACTTGTTCAACTTTCTCTTCGTAAGCGTTATATATCAGCTTGACTAAATTCTTAACATCTTGTGCGTTTTGTTTTTCAATTTTATTTACTTCCAAAAGATTTGTTGAAGCAGCGAGTTTTAATCTCATAGATTGAATTGATCTGATATCTTCTACAAGTTGATAAATCTTTCTTTTTCTGTCTTCAATAGAAAACAAATCACTTTTCAAAACTGAAGGAAGACGCGAAATGTCCTGTCCAACTTCGTCTATTTTTGCGCGGAGAAGTCTTTCACCATTTTTGTCTTTATTTTCTTTCTCCCAAATCAATTCTGAAATTCTACGCTCAACAGACCTGTCACCATTTAAGAAAATTTCAACAAATTTTGAAATCTTTTGTGGTATAGTCATGTTGTCCAAATCAAGTGGTTTGGCATAATCGCCTTTTTTAAGCTTCAACAAAACTCTTTCAGTTGAAAATTCGGATGAGCCATCAAAAATTGACTTTCCCGCCGCAAAGAATGTCTGCACAAGATTTTGATCTGGCTTTCTTTTGTCTTCTTCAGCAAGGCTAAGCAAAAGTTTTTCAAATTTGTTTGAATTAAAGCCCAAGACATACGGATTTCTTTCAATATAGTTTGCAACAAGATCAATTGGGAAAATAGTCTTCAATGTTTCTATGTTTTTCCTTAAATTTTGGGCAATTTTTTCATAAGGAATGTCGTTTAATATCGCAATATTTGTTGAAGAACCCAAAAGACCATTAAATGCTTGAGAAAGCTCTGTGCCCTGCTCTCTGCTTATAGCATCAAACAAATCTTCTTTGTCTTTCATTTTTGATGCGTTTATTGATAAAAGTGATGAATTGTCTTTAATCCAATCTATAAGTATGTCATATTCAGCCGCAAACCTGCTTGTTGTTTCGCTAGGTTTTACTATTTTGGAGGCCTTAGTTTTTATATAATCAAATGCTTCCAAAATCTTGGCTGAAGAACTAGTAAAAAGTGATGGGTTTGTTTTTAAGATTTCTCTGACCTCATCTTCTTCCAAAAAGCGATATCCCTTGTTTGTTTCTCTGTCAAATATGATAAGTTTCTTTTCTAAAAGATTATATATTTCTGCAATTTTATATGTTGAGATTTTTGAAATAAGGGTTGAGCATTTTTCAAACATCTCACAGGTTTCCTTATCAGATAGGCCAAGATTTAATTTTAGTTCTTCATATATATTTTCGACCAATCTACTTGCATCTTCATATTTCACTTTTTGTTCGTGATCATTTCGAAGGTTTCCGTCTGTCAAAACCTGACAATAAATGATTTTATATGGATTTATATCCCTTATTTTTGATGCTTGTGTGAAAAGCGCTTTAAGTCTATACTCTGTTCTTGCCGGAGTTTCATCGTCAGCAAATTTAGAATAATCGAGCTCTTTAAAAATCACTCTGCCTGCTCTTTGCAAAAGTGCTGTGTCGCACTGGGCATTGTATTTTAGGCAAGATTGCTCAACCGCTTTCAATATGGCAGAAAGACGATCTCTGTCTTTGTCAGATATAAATTTTGTTCTTAATGCCTCTTCGACTTCTTTCGAAGGAAGTTCAAACAACAACTCTGCATAAGAACAAATTTGTTGAGAATCCATATCCACCTCACTTAATGTCATTCTATCACACCATCAACCAAATGTCAATACAAAAAAAAGACGATTTCTCGTCTTTTTCTTTTGTTTATTTGCTTGCCATTTGCTTTGCAACTTCTTCTGTTTATTTGCTTGCCATTTGCTTTGCAACTTCTTCTGCCAAGTTGTCATTTCTCTTTTCAAGACCTTCGCCCATTTCATATCTAACAAATCTTCTGATAGAAATTTTTTCTCCAATCTTGAGTGTGGCTTCTGTCAACAAATCTTTGATAGTCTTTGACTGATCCTTAACAAATGGTTGATTGAGAAGGCAAACTTCTTCATAGTATTTTTTAATTCTGCCTTCAACCATTCTGTCAACGATATTTGCAGGCTTGCCTTCATTGATGGCTTGAGCACGCAAAATTTCTTTTTCTTTGTCAAGTTCGGTTGTGTCAACCTCTTCTTCTTTGACATATTTTGGATTTGCTGCAGCGATTTGCATAGCAATATCTTTCACGAGAACTTGGAAGTCATCGCTTTTTGCAACGAAGTCTGTTTCGCAGTTTACTTCGACCAAAACGCCAATCTTTCCTCCCATGTGAATATAAGAAGCAACAAGTCCTTCAGAAGCAATTCTTCCTTGTTTCTTGTCGACAGCCTTAAGTCCTCTTTCTCTTAAAAGAACAACAGCTTGTTCAAAATCTCCATTTGCATCAGTAAGTGCTTTTTTGCACTCCATCATACCTACTCCAGTTTGTGCTCTAAGACGAGCAACATCTTGTGCAGTAAAACTCATAACAATTCTCCTTTAAATTTAATTATTCAGCGTCTTGTGCAGTTTCTTCTGGCTTTTCTTCAGCTGTTTTTTCTTCAGTTTTTTCTTTCTTTGTTGCAGGTTTTTTTCTAGGCTTTTTTGCTGGTTCTTTCTTTTCTTCACCAGCTTCAGACTCTTCTACACTTGGTTTTGAAGCTTCAAGCAAAGTTTCAAGATCAACTTTTTCTTCTTCTGCAGATTCATCTTCTTTCTTCATTGAAACGCCTTCTCTTGCTTCAATAACGGCGTCTGCAATTGCACTTGCAATAAGTTTAACAGATCTGATTGCATCATCATTTCCAGGAATGACAACAGCTACGCCTGATGGGTCGCAGTTTGTGTCAACAAGGCTGACTACTGGAATGTGCAAAATATTTGCTTCATGAACACAAATTTTTTCGTTTGATGGGTCAACTACAAAAATCACACCTGGAAGTTCTCTCATTTCTTTGATTCCGCCCAAGTTTTTCTCAAGCTTGTCTCTTTCTTGTTTAAGAAGAGCAACTTCTTTCTTAGGAAGCAAATCAAATTCGCCAACTTTCTCCATTTGGTTGAGTCTGTTGAGTCTTTCGATTCTGTTTCTAATTGTTTTGAAGTTTGTAAGAGTTCCACCAAGCCAACGAGTATTTACATAATACATTCCGCACCTTTCAGCTTCTTCTTTTACAGCTTCTTGTGCTTGTTTCTTTGTGCCAACAAACAAAACTGATTTTCCGCTAGCTACGATATCACGAACATAAGTATAAGCCTTGTCTACTTGTTCTGATGTCAATTCGAGGTTTAGGATGTGAATATCATTTCTAGCGGTGAAAATATATTCTTTCATCTTAGGATTCCACTTTCTGGCTTGATGACCGAAGTGAACGCCTGCCTCCAAAAGTTGTTTCATTGAAATAACTGACATTTTTTCTCCCTCCTGTTTTTGTTTCTTTCCCAGAGCTTAAACCCAAGCATTTGCTTTTGCAAAGACACAAATTCAAAAATACTAGAAAAATACAATCGTGACTTTGCGTTTAGGCAACAGATTTGAAATTTGCCCTGAGTGCTATTTTGTCTTCAATGACTTTGAGAGTATAACATACATAAAAACAAAATGCAAGTAAAATTTTGTTATTGACAAAAGTTTTTTGTTGTGCTATGATAATGATGAATATTTTCGATTTTGAATGAGTGCTTGCCTACAAAAAAACGACAATTTTTGACAAAAGGAGGTGCGGTATGAATCTGTTTGAACTTTATAGCAAAGCAAAGAAAGAAGAAACTTTGCATAGACAACTTCTCGACGAATATTTCCCAGACAGAAATTTCGATGATGAAGAATCTATGAAACATTTTCTTGAAGCTTTGAAAGAAAAATGTCCAAACCTTGAAAGATTCAACTTTATCATATCAAAACACCGCCTGTCTCCTAAGATGTTTAAGACCTACATGTCAAAAATCACGCGTGTTGAGTGGGGATTGTCACTCAAAATCGCCGATGGTGCACCAGAGTCAGAGTTTGTTAGGCTTCACGAAGTCTGCAAGGCAAATGGCTATGACTATTTTGAAGATGAAAAAGCACTTCGAAGTGGTTGTTATATCGAAATCGCCTACACATCTGCACCAATAAAGAAAAAAAATGGCACAAAAGTCACATTTGTTTTCCCACTTCAATGTTTCTGCCTTTTGCCACAAGAAAATTTGGTTGAGCCACTCAAAATTTATGACAACTTCAACTTGTATGAATGGGCAATCGGTGGACCGGTTCACGAAAACAACACTTGGGGTGTTTGCGCCGACACAAAACAATCAAGAATTTTGAAAATGATTGTCTTCCACCAAATGAAAACACTAAACATAGATGACTTGAAATAGCACGAGAAATCGTGCTTTTTTTGGGGGTTGACACAAATAGAAAAAAGTGATATCATCTAAACAAAAGGAGATATTTTTATGACTCTGTTTGACCTATGGAAAAAAGCAGAAAAAGAACTTGAGTCTGCACCAGAACTTTATGAAAAAATTCTTCGCAAAAAGCTATTTTGCCTGTCGGGAAAGTGGCCATATACTTACGCTGTTCCACAAAAATTTCCAAATATTATAAAGTTTATAAATTATGCAGCAAGGCACCCATTTTCACCTAGACTTCTTCAAGAATATTTAAATAGAAAAACCCAACACAATTGGCATTTGTCAATAGAATATTTTGATGGTGCCCCAGCTAACGAATACTTCTTGGCACACAAAATGTGCCATGGCAAAAAAAATGGCATAAGTGCATTTGAAAATATTAAGCAGTTTTTGGACAAAACAACAACAATGCGCATAAACTATGGATGCACCGCTGAAGGCAATACAAAAATGGAATTTTCGCTTGACTCCATTTTGATGAAACCAGGAAAACCTGTAAACGGAATACACTCAGACAGACATTTCAATCTTTATGAATGGGTAGTTGGTGGACCAGTGATAGACGGCAAAAACATTTGGGCAAATTGTATAAACGACCAAAGTGCGTTAATTTTGAAAGAAGCGATTTGCGATCATATGAAACATGTAAAACTTGTTCCAGTAAATGAAAATAGCAAAGAAAAATAAAACACAGTTTAAGCTGTGTTTTTTTATTTATGATAAGTTTTTCCATTTAAAATCATAAAAGCTCTATAAATTTGTTCTAAAAGCATAATTCTAAATAAATTGTGCGGAAATGTCATTGGCGAAAAAGAGATTTTTTTGTCAACATATTTTTTGAGTTTTTCACTTGTCCCATACGACCCACCAATCACGAAATTTAGTGTAGAATTGGTTTGCATCAGCGAATTTATCTCTTGTGCAAAAGCTTCACTTGAAATCTCTTTTGCATTTATGTCACACAAAATGTTAAAGCCCTTCAAAGAGCCAAGTTTTTCAATGATTTGCTCGCCTTCTTTCTCCAAAATCAAAGATTCGTTTTCAAGTGAATTTTGCTCTTTGAGTTCGATGATATTTAAACGACAAAAAGCAGACAATCTCTTGAGATATTCAGATTGTTCTTCTTTTGAAAATTTTTCTTTTAAATTTCCTACACATACAAGATTTATTGTTATCAAAACAGCCCCCAAATAAATGTCATAAATGTGACAATTGCCGACAAAACAAATGACCCGACCATAAAAATTTTGGTCTTTTTGTCAAGCATGATTGTGTCTTCTTTGTTTTTGTTTACCTCTTCCAAAATTTTGCCCATGTTTTGGTTTACAAATTCCAAAAACTCTTTCGCGTCAACAAAAAGGACATTTTTGTCAGTTTGATAAAGTGAATTTTCTTTTGGCTTGTCTTTTTTAATGTTTTCAACCGATTCAAGATAGTTTTCTCTCACTGCCATTGTGGCAAGTTCTTTCTGTCTGGAAACAAAATTGGAATTAAACCCATCTTTAATGAGAAAATTTACCATCATGTATGCAAGGAAAATTAGAAGCAACAAGAATGCCAAAAACATAAGGATTCCCCAGCCTTTGCCTTCTCCGAAGAATCTTGCCAAGACTTCAAAAATCCCACCTATGCCCCAACCTTTTCGTCTTGCAAAAGATAAAAATGTCGCCAAGGCGTTGTTTAAAAAGTGAACAATCATGCATGGGTAAATCGAACATGATGTCCAGCATACATAACCCAAAAAGATGCCAATTATGCTGGCATAGAAAAATTGTTCGATATTCAAATGCAGAAGACCAAACAAAACACCTGAAATGATAATGCTCCTTTTCATCCCCATTGAAGCATTCGAACGCAAAAGCATCCCGCGATGCAAAGTTTCTTCACATATTGCTGGCAAAATAGCCGTGCAAACCAAATCAATAGCAAGCGTCCACCAAGTCGCAGGAATAGTGCTGGTTGTCTGAGCCGACTTATAGCCAAAGAATGTAATCACAGAGAAAAAGAAGTTTGAAACATACACATTAAGAAAAAATACAACTACTCCAAGCATGGCAGCACAAATTAAGCTTTTGATTGAAATAAGTTTGAAATTAAATGCCTTGAAAGTTGTTTTCAAATCTGTTTTGTTTGTCTTCTTAAAAAGAAATAGTGGAAGCAAAAAAATCAGCCCCACTTGTGTGAAGACGCTCAAGTAATATGAGCCGTATGCTCCCAAAAATGAAAAAAGATTGCAGTTTGCACAAATACGAATCAAAACAAAACAAGCCACAACGGAAAAATATATTACATTTGCTCTAAACCTTAATTTTTTTTCGAATTCCATCTAGTCCTCTAGTTTACATTTTATTTCTACAAAAGCGCATTTATAACAATCAGCACAATTGCCAAAAAGATTGAAATCAAAATTGAAATAGGGATATTCAAAACAGAAATTGGTTGACTTTGCACAATGTCACCCTCTTTTTCAACTTCGATCTTTGGATGTTTTTTGAGATAGAAGCGATACAAGAGCCACAAAATGACACAGACGAGCGCCGCAAGTGCAATTGAAATCAAAACAAAATACCAAGTTATTGAAAAACTAAATGAAATTACCCCAGTTTCAATCAAATAACTCAAAATAACCGTTTCAAAATTGTTGAACATGTGAATGATAATGCAATAGAGCAAGTTTTTTGTTTTCTCAAAGGTTATGCTCAAAACACAACCCAAAATAAATGGATAAACAAATTGAATTATGTTTTGGTGCATGAGTGCAAACAAAAGTGAGCTAAAAATCACACTTGCACCAACGCCAAACCTTTCTCTAAGCCCCTGATAAACCACGCCCCTAAAGAGAAGTTCTTCACAAATCGCCGGTAAAACACCAAGAAGCAAAAGGTTTGTGACAAGCCATGCAGGTGTATTTATAGGCAGGGCAAGTCCACTTGATTTTACGCCAATGATGTCCCAAAACCTTCCTAAACAAACTTCAATCAAAAGCACAAATCCGCAGACACACAAAACACCAACAAACATTGAAAGAAAAACACTTTGCCACTTTGCATTTTTAAACGAAACTCTTGACGCAGAGAATTTGATACCTTCAATTTTGTGGAACAGAAAATAAATTGAAAGAAAGACAAGTTGGGTCAAAATCGATGTAATGATTGCAAACCACACATATTTTTCAAACAAAATTTCTCCAATGCTCTCGCCTGGTCCGGCTGTCACTCCGTTTGAAGCAGCAATCTGCACAACGATATATGAGAAGATGATTCCCAAAACGAGTGGCAAAAGAAGTGCACAAAAATATATGCTTCCACTATCTTTTATCGTATAAAAATTTCTTCTTTGAAATTGTTTTGTCTTTTCCATATCTAAGATAATATCACAAAACAAAAAAAAACACAAGAATTCTACTAGACAAAAAACTTTGTTTTGTTTAAAATAAAAATATGAACAAATTTATGGAAGAAGCAATCAAACAGGCACAAAAAGCACTTGAAAAACAAGAAGTGCCAATCGGCGCAGTGATTGTAAAAAAAAATAAAATTATTTCAAAAGGCTTCAATAAAAGAGAGCACAAAAAAAATGCTCTGCTTCACGCTGAAATCGTAGCCATTGAAAAAGCATGCAAAAAGCTTAAGGATTGGCGACTTGAAGATTGTGAGATTTATGTGACACTCGAACCCTGCCCTATGTGCAGTGGTGCAATCTTAAACTCACGAATAAAAACAGTTTTTTATGGCGCAAAAGACAAGACGGCAGAAGATGGGCTTTGTGAAAAAATACTGTCAAGCCAAAGGTTAAATCACAAATGCGAAATGGTTTGGCTTGAAGAATATGAAAAAAGTTGTTCAAGTCTTCTCACAGAATTTTTTAAGTCAAAAAGAAAATAGGCACTTGGCCTATTTTTTTATAAAAGTTCAAAAAGTTTTTCTTTGTATTCTTCTTCAGATATCGCACCTTCATCTCTCAGTTTTTTAAGCTCTTCTATTTTTTGTTTTTTCTCTTCATATGCTTGATTTTCTGCCCTAAATTCTCTTTGTTCTTGGCGAATTTCATAGATGTTGTTGTTTATGACTACATCGGGAATGAACATTGCCACCAAAAGCAAAATCCATGGAATGTATCCACTTGTGAAAATCACAATGATTGTGCCAATATAATAGATAGTGTAAGAAGCCCTAAAATACTTTCCTTTGTCGCGTATTGCATACAAGAGCATTATACTGCCCGCAACACTAACAAGGGTTGAGAAGACCGTGTAAATCCAACTCGTCGAATATGTCAAAAGATAATAAAAATTTTCATACTCTTCCACAAGCGAATAATTTGTATAGAGCAATATGATCATCACAACATTAAACGCCACGCTTACCAGATTTAAAATTGCTGCAATCATAATCAAAATTCTTTTGGTTCTGTTCACATTTGTCTCCTTTGACCTAATTATATTATAGCCGTCACAAAAAATTATTGTCAAATTATTTTGAAAAAAAGCATTTTTGTTCTAAAATGTCAAAAGAGGTGTTTATGAGAATAGAAAAACGAACAATCGTGATTACTGGTGCATCAAGCGGACTTGGAAAGGGGCTTAGAGAAACCTTTGAAGCTCAAGGAGATATCGTTATTGACATTTCATATGACGGAAGAGATTTTGAGTGTGATGTCGCCGACCACAAAAAACTGAAAAAAATCTTTGATGAAATTTACAAAAATTATGGTGCAATTGACATGCTCATCACCTGTGCTGGTTATGGCATAAGTGGCGCTATCGAACTTTTGAAAGAAGAAGACACAGAGAAGCAGTTTGATGTAAACTTCTTTGGCACAGCAAATGCCTGCAAATATGCCATCCCAATGATGAAGCCAAATGGCAAGATGATTTTGATTGCTTCAGCAACAGCACTCTTTCCACTTCCTTTCAAAGCATATTATTGTGCAAGCAAAGCAGCTGTTGACAGCTTTGCCCAATCACTTAGGATGGAACTTTCACAAACAGACATTCAAGTGACATCAATTTGTCCTGGTGATGTAAAAACAAACTTTTCAAAAAACCGTGTAAAAATATATGACACAAATGAGCGTTATGGTGCATCAATCGAACTATCTACAAAACCAACTGACAAGACAGAAAAGAGAAGAATGAGCCCTGAATATGCTGTCAAAAAAATATATCAAATTTGTGAGAAAAAACATCTCAAACCAAGATATATTGTCGGCAAACAATACAAATTTTTCAATTTTTGCAGAAAAGCATTTTCAACAAATTTTATGGATAAAATTTTGACAAAAATATTTTATAAAAAAGAAAAATAAAAAAAACAAAAAATATTATTCATCCGATTTTTAGGGAAGAATAATATTTTTTTATTATTTTTGAATTATTTTTTTAAATAAATTAAATATTCAATATTTCCATCTCCACCCTTGATTGGAGAAGTGATAATATTGATTTTTTTAAAACCAATTTTTTCAAAATGATTTGAAATGTCACTGACGATTTTTTCTCTCACTTTCTCGTCTTTGACAATGCCCTTATGTTTTTTTGCATAATCAACTCCACACTCAAATTGTGGTTTGATAAGAGCAACAATTTCAACGCTTTTAAAATCATCAAAAAGTTTTTGAGCAAACTTTTTCAAACTGACAAATGATACATCTATACAAACAAAATTTGCATCAGAAAAATTTTGTTTATCAAAGGTCAAAAAGTTTGTCTTCTCAAAATTTTTTACTCTT